>TARA_R110002073_G_scaffold104622_1_pt1 | contig 86777 bp, 73 predicted proteins | sample TARA_R110002073 | Tara Oceans TARA_R110002073 (sample SAMEA4397174) | marine metagenome | biome: Polar Biome; feature: [DCM] deep chlorophyll maximum layer (ENVO:01000326); material: water (ENVO:00002006), including particulate matter (ENVO:01000060) such as... | depth 40 m
CGCGAAGATCGAGCGATTCTTCAGAACAATGAAAGGCTGGATGCGGTCCACTTGGATGATCCCATCAACCGACGACATGCAAAGAAGGCTCAACGAGTATCGGATCTGGTACAATGAGCACCGGGTGCATGCGGCTCATAAAGCGCATACACCGGAGGATAGAAACAGAGGCGTGGACCCGAACCCTACCCTTTATACAGCGAACGGGGGCATTGAGCCTGAAATCAGAGTGACACGACAATCAGCACGCGGCGACCTGAAACTCTTCCGGCTTGAGATCCGGGTCCGAGAGCGAAAGAGAGCCGCATAAAAAGCCGCTCAAACACCAAAAACAGAAAAACACTAAATCGCTGGACCACTACTGCTGCAATTACCTGCAAATCCGCCTCGGCTGAGTTTTTGGACTCTACGACCGCTACTCAGCATGCAAACCTGAACCAAGAAATACCACTTCGAGTCCAACAAGATTCGATTCGCTGCTTTTTAAGAGTTGGACGTATCTTATATTCCCAGCCCATGTATATGCAGTTATATCATCGGTAACATGCCATGAGCTATGTTTTCCAAGAATGCTCGACACCTCATCGTAAGCTGTCTCAAAATTTTCAAATTGCGATACGGAACCATATTTCAAAACAATTTTGTCTATCTCGCTTTCACATGTGCGATCGTCTTCCTGAAGAATTATATTTTTGCCGCGATGATTTGATTTGCATCCTAACAAATATGTATTGATAACTATCGCAAACGGCATCGCAATCAACATCGTTTTAATATTTTTTGTACAAATATTCGAGTTTAATAAATCCATCTGGGTGTCCATCCTTCTTGGGAACGTTGGTAGTTTTCAAGATAAACCGCATGCCGTTCATGAGCAGGAATATTTGAGGTGTCATTCCTATTAACTGACGGGTGCGTTCCGTTATCAAAGCCTTGCGCGTGGCCTAATTCATGCGCTAAGCGAACTGTATCAGGAGCCTTTATTGACCTATTCAGCAAAGTATCATACATATAGTTGTCGTCAATTCCGCCAGAAGGCAAATGGATACTAATTCGATTCAAAGATGGATTAGGTTTAGTTGCGGCGCCAGGTCTCTCGGTCGTATTGCCATCTTTGTCTGTCTCCATAGCCCGTCGTTCAGTTATAAAAATTAGCTTGTCGCTGCTAACAAGTTGACTGATTGCATCGCATAGAGGACTGCCGTCGCCCAAACATGGATCAAAACTAACCTCGCCAGTTTTACGATCAACGCTTGCTCCGGGGCACAATGCTTCCAAAGCGTCGGCAAGTTCCTTCCCGCGATCCCCAGTAATGTTAGAAATTTTAAGTTTTAACCCAAGTGGGTCGTTATAAATCATAGGTGATGATGAAACATAGGAATATATATTCATGCCGTCAATGTGACCAAGTGGGTCCCTTTGCACAAATCTACCCAGCCCGCTCGATAATACGCGGTGCCTGTAGTCATACAGTTCAGTTCCCGGCAGCAACAGCCGCCCAGTGTACAGGTGAGTAGCACTGTAATCAGAACCTGATGTAACTACAACCCCAGATGCATCGAGCACTTTCACCAATCCGTAGTCCCCATACTCGTAGCGTTCAAGCACATCGCCCGCATCATCCGTAATACTCGTCAGCGAGTTCAGATCATCGCGGTGCGACCAGATATCGTTCTCTGCTGATGCATTTGGACGCTGATAGTGCACCTCGTCATCGATCCCAAGCCCAAACACATGCGTGCTCAGCACTTCATCGTTAAGGAGATCAATCTGCTCGATCACTTCCCAGAATGAGGCGCAGCCGTAGATCATCTGCTTCTCCGCATCGATCACGCTGTCCCCGTCGGCATCCAGCTCCTCGACGACCCTGCGGGCAAGCGGGTCGTACCGATTGGTAATTTCGGAGTTCAGTGCAGAACCAACCTTGAATGAGACTCGAATGAGCTGGTTGCGGTAGTCATATGTATAGTGCCGGTTCTCAAGCCCGACACCCTGATTGGCGGTGTACTCTGCCATGAAGGCCGACACATCTTGGAAGTTGAACGATCCGTCACCATTGATATCCGCTACAGGATCTTGATTGCCATATGAGGCAAGGAATGCTGATGTATCCAAGAAGTTGAAAGTGTAATCATCATTGAAATCCGCGATACTGCTTTGGGCTTGGAGGATCATGTTCCCGTTCTCGTCATAGAGATAGACCCAGTCAGCACCGCCCCCAAGTGGTGATGCGGTGTACTGGTTGTTCTCATTGATTTCGTACGACCCGATCTCAGCCCCGTTCTCTTCGAACCCGGTGACATCGATCCGATTATGAACACCGTCGAGAGCATAATCGGTGATGCCCCCATTGGTTGGCGCGGTGTAATCCGTCAGTGGATCTGGATAATCCACATCAGTACTCACCAGCCGGTTCGACGAATCGTACTCGAAGGATCGCTCACGGCGATTCACCATGCCCGAGCCGGTATCGTCGTAAGTCGTCCGGTTCTGAGACTTGTCCCAAGCAAAGTCAAATGCATCAAGCACCGCAGTGGTCGTTGAGTTCGTCGTGCTGATCGATGCGACACGACCGAATCCAAGGTCTGCCGTGGATGGCCCGCCGTTATATCCGACATACCCGTTGTACGCATAGTCGGTTTGCGTGTAGTTGCCATTGGTACGACGCTGTACACGATGACCGATGTAATCAAACTCCGTGATCGGAAGGGTCATCTGAGGATCCGCAATACTTGCAAGCCGATTCAACTCGTCGTAACTGCGGTTGATCACGCGACCGCTTGGATACATTATCTGGCTGGTGTTGTTTGCCTCATCGAAGTTGTACTGGACGATCCGATCACTTACTGAAGCAAAGCCTGGCCCTTCAATATTCTGGATCTCACGAGTAACACTCGATCGTGAGTCGTATTCACGGACTACCTTGGTCAGCTCATCCATTCCAACTTTGTTAATAGCTTCACGCAATCGACCAAGACCATCGTAGCTAAAGATCTCTTCAGTCACGCCAGGGACACTTGTTCCAGAGATCACGCGAGATGTAAGACGATTATTGAGATCGTATGCGTGCGAGATCACCACACCCCGTGCATCGGTGTAGCTCGCCACATTGCCATTGTAATCGTAGGTGGTTGTATAGTCCTCGCCATCAGGCATGACAATACGGCGAACCCTGTTCAGTCCGTCGTACTCGTAGCTGGTCACATTATCATTATCGTCTTTCTCTGATATCAACCGGTTCGAATCATCGTAGGCCTGCGTAGTCACGATCTCGCCGTCCGCGCCGCTGAGTTGCGTACCGCTCCCGTCGCCCGTATTGGTCATCTCAACGATTGATTGAGTTAATCGGCCCAGACCATCAAAGAAATTGGCCGTCACATTCAAGCGTGCATCGATTGATTCAATCTGATTTCCGCGCGAATCAAACTTCATGAGAGTCTGATTCCCAGCACTATCAATCGTAGATACTCGACGATGAAGTGCGTCATACCCAAAGGTCATCGTGAACACTTCATCAGAGATCCCAACAATAGTTGAAACATCGGTGTATGTCGTGACGAGAACGTTTGAATCAGCGTCGTAGGTCGTAAAGGAATCATTCCCATCGCCGTCAACAACCACCTCAAGCCTGCTCGCGGTGTCGTAATAGTAGTCGGTCAGTTTCTGCATCCCGCTCACACCCGAAGGCTCTTTCATAGTGCGGATCGATGAATCCGGGTTGTACACATACTGAGTTACTTCCTGTGTGGATGCCCCTGGTATCTGGCCGCATGTTTCTCCCGTACCAGTTGCATAATCGTAATCAAAGACATCGATAGACTTGCTCGTCAAACGATCGCGTTCATCAAACACGTTCGTCATACGCGCTAGAGTATCCCCAGAATCACCCCCACCGCTCGTGTCAGTGTCCAAAGGCCCACACAGATACACCTCGGTCACATTGTGATTCTGATCATACTGGAAATGGCGTTCATTGCCCATCGGGTCAGTCACACGGATCACCCGATCGAAGCCGTCATAAACCACCTCGTAGTGCTCGGCTTGAGTACTCCCAACAGGATCAAGCGTGATATTTGTAACACGTCCTTTTTCATCGTAATCCGCTGTTGCTATTACAGCATTCATTTCACCGAACCCGGTTGTCCGTTTAACCAGCAGATCCCGATAGTCGTACTCATACTTGACTACATTCTCTGATTGATTACCGTTTACGGCTTCGCCACCATATGACATAGTCACGTTTCGGTGCTGATCAAACTCCCACCGCTGAGTCACAAATGCCGCGTTATAATCAGGGTCATTTGGATCGGAGATCGGGACTATTGCCCCACGGCTAACTCCCGCCACTTCAGAAATGCTGCCGTTGAATATATCACGCTCGCGAGAAGTTATGATCCGGAAGTCGAGCACGTCGTACCCGTGCACCGTGGTCAGCTTTTTATTCCCAGCAACCACAACCTGATCACCATCCAGATTCCGGATCTCTTCAATGGTCAAATTTCCGTTGGCATCGTAGTAAAACTCTTCTTCAGCAAAGAGATCAATACCGTTTGCGGCAAAGTGCTGTTCCCGCACAAGCTGTCCCGCTTGATTATAAAGAGACTTCGTAATATCACCGCCCGGATCTGTAACCTTGATAATATTTCCGATGATGTCGTATTCATAGGACGTTGTCAGATTCGCTCCCCCAGTACCTGAATCTATAATTCTCTGATAAAGTCGACCTGAGTTGGCAGGATCTACAATCGGATCATCTGAATAATAAACAAACCGATCAACACGAGGGTGTAAAACCTCGTTACCAGACTCGTCCAGGGTCATCTTTTTAGGATGAGTATGCGTCAGTATCTGCCCCCACTGGTTGTAGGTGTACTCTTCAATTGCAGTGTCCGCATTGGCATATGTTTGGGCAGCCGCCGCATCACTGTCTATAGGCGTTGTCGTCGGCAGATCATGGAATACCTTGATGAGATTCCCATTGGCGTCGTAATCCTTAATGGTAACATACCCACGGCCATTCTTATATCCAGTCTCAAACCCCTGTGTACCGCCGCATCCACACCCACTGCCGCCTCCGCCCCCCGCAAACTCGAATCCATAATGCCAATGTTCTGTGATCGTCTCGTTTAAAACCGGTGACATCGAATGCTGAGTCCGGCTGGTCATGGTCTTCCGTCGTAATGGATTGTCAGAATCATCGTCATACACGATAGTTGTAAAGTCATCTGTTGCCGTACCATCGGTTGGCGCGTAGATCGCTTCCAAACTCCAATTCGAGTTTGGTGTCCATGATCGGACATTACCAACCACCGGCTGAACACCAGTTAATGCGACTGCCTGCCCGCTCGAATTGAGCATATTCCACTGGGTCACTTCACCAGTTGCCGGATTACATGTGCCCCATACTTGCTGGTCTGCATTGTCCACGAATCCGTCATACTCGACCTTCTCGAGCAACTGGAGGTGCATCGGATCGTTTCCAGTTGATAAATCAGAGTTCCCATGATACTTGAATCGTGTGATCACCCCGCGGCGGTCATTGATCCAAACATAAAAATCCTCACCCCATTGATCGTAATACCCATCTGCAAACTCTGTACTGCCAGATGTATTTGTTGCGACATAGTTGTACGCATCGCCGCCATACACCTGACGTGTCACCCGAGCGTTGGCGCGAATATTCGACGGGTCATCGAGGAACTCGTTTTCGAGAATCACATTCCCGTTCGGATCGGTGATCTTGCTCAAAAGCCCTTCAAACCACATGTCGCTCTGAGCCAAACCAGAATACTCATACTCCCATGTACGCCCGTTGGCAAAGCGCCCATGATCAACAACAGTTCCACCATCTACATAGAGGAGCGGAAACTCTGGCGTTGTTGTAACTGCTGGAAGGGTCACTGAACTAAGTTCAAGACGCCTGAGCTGGCCGCTGCTGCTCTCGGTGTAATCGTACTCGACAATCCGACCGGCATGATCCTCGATCTGCCAGACCACCGCACCCATGCTTGAGTCCGCATCAACCCCGAGTGCTGGATCATCGTAATACCGAAAGTCGATCTGATGACCGAGTGTGTCGATTGCATAGGCGATTCGTTCGTCGTCGCCATTCACCGAAGTTTCATATGTGAATGTGATCTGATTGCCATTGCGGTCTGTGATCGATGCGAGGCGGCCAGCATACTGAAAGGTAACACTGTTACCTCCATCGAAATCCTCGTAATACATCGGGTTGAACTTGTAGACGGTATTATCTGAATCACGATAGTAAACAGGTTTGGCTGTATGCGTGAACTCAACCACTTTGTCATACATATCATGTGTGTATACGCACGAAGAAACCGTAGCTCCTAAAACACCGGATTCCAAACATTCGGTCTCGAACTCTTCAAATCTTCCATTTCCTAAAAAGATTGTCAGGCTTCCCGCGCGATAAGTCTTTAGGGGGACCCAATCTAATGGATCTGGTTGCGGGATTAAAGTACTCGACGAGGCACCATCCATCCAAACACGCATGTTGTAGTTAAAGTCCCAGTTCATCCCCATTGAAGGATGGTCAATGGGATCAGAAATCATCGAATTTGATGATCGCCAAGGGAACTCGAGGCCAAACTGACCATTTGGCCGTGTTGTATCACGACCGAAGACACCTGACTTTGATCGGTAATATAATAGCGGGGGCTGGATTTGAACCAACGACCTCCGGGTTATGAGCCCGACGAGCTACCAGACTGCTCTACCCCGCAATCAGGATCAGTAGTATTGCCAATCAATCGAAAAAGTCAAGCCGAGGTCGAATTCGGTGGTCGAAATCTCGATTTTTGAGCCACAGGTTTGAAACCTCATCGGTAAAATTCCATACAACTCGTTACTGAGGCATGTCGTCTCAATCTCATTACTCCAACCCAAGATGGGGCACCATGAAAAAGACTTCTTTACTCGCATTCGCGAGTGGGCTGCCGATGATGATCGCGGCGGGATCATTCGCACAGGACAGTACTCCGAACTCCGGAATGTTTCGATTCCCAGATGTCTCCAAAGACGAGATCGTTTTTGTCTATGCAAATGATCTTTGGATCGTCGATAAAAAGGGAGGCTCTGCACGCCCACTCGCAAGCCCTCCTGGCCAGGAAACATTCCCCAAGTTCAACGCAGATGGGACTGCTGTTGTGTTCATCGGAAACTACGAAGGCGACCGGGACCTCTATACAACATCAACCAACGGCGGGGTGCCTTACCGCGTCACACACCATCCGAGCAATGAACGGTTGACCGACTGGGCAAATACTGGGGATCTGATCTTCTCCTACAATGCAATGGCGGGCAATCCCGCGCAACAAAACCTGTTCACCGTAAGCCCCGAAGGCGGCATTCCAAGCAAACTCCCAATTCCGTACGGTGCGGTCGGCGCGATTGATGATTCTGGTGATTGGCTCGCATACACCACTGATTCACGAGATTTCCGCACATGGAAACGATACCGTGGTGGCCTTGCAACAGATATCTGGCTGTTCAACCTCAAAACAAACGAATCTAAAAAAGTGACCGATTGGGAAGGCACAGACACCACCCCAATGTGGAACGGCGACACGGTCTACTACATCTCAGATCAAGGGGATGAAGCACGATTGAATGTGTGGAGTTACGACACAAAGAAAGACAAAAACGAACAGGTCACACACTTCACCGATAACGATGTGAAGTTTGCTTCGATGGGGCCTGGATCCTCTGGCAAGGGCGAGATCGTCTTTCAGCTTGGATCGAAAATTCACCTTCTCGATCTTCGGAACAACAAATCAAAAGCTGTAGAAATCGAAATCCCTGGTTCTCGTGAAACCCTTCGTCCGAAGCGTGTCAATGCGTTCGGAAATCTTGGTGGCGGCGACATCTCATCCACAGGCAAGCGCGCAGTTGTCGAGGCACGAGGAGACATCTTCACCGTCCCTGAGGAGAACGGGCCAGTCCGCCAAATCACCAATACCTCAGGCGCATCCGATCGCAGTCCAGGCTGGAGTCCGGATGGGCGATGGATCTCATACTTCTCCGATCAAGGTGGTGAGTATGAGGTCTACATCACCCAATCTGATGGGAAAGGTGAAACACGCCAACTAACCCACGGGAACAAGACCTACTGGATGAACTCGAGTTGGTCGCCAGACTCAAAGTCACTCCTGGTGTTTGATAAGGCAGGTGCGATGAGCATCATTGATGTCGAGAGCGGTGAAATGACTGCTATTGACAAAGACCCTTGGGCAAATCAAGCGAATGTTTCGTGGTCGAACGACTCGAAGTGGATCGCGTATGACCGCAGCTCAGAAGATGCCCCACTCACCTCGATCTGGATCTATAACACGGAGACCGGCGAAAAACATCAGGTCACTTCCGGCTTCTTCGCTGACAGCAATCCGTGCTTCTCTGCGAAGGGTGACTACCTGTACTACACATCGAATCGAAACTTCTCATCGCCTCAGTATGAGGATGTTGGGTCAACATTCATCTACGCCGAAACCGGTCGCATCATTGCCGTGCCCTTGAATGGTGAAATCGAGAACAAGCATCTTCTCAAGTCGGATGAAGAGACTTGGGAAGAGGAAGATGCTGAAGACACAGCTGATGGAGTGGAATCTGATGATGCAGATGCTGAAGCTGATGCTGATTCTGGTGACGAGAACGAATCCCCTGCTTACCTCGATGGATACAACACAGAGCATCCGCTTTGGGGCAAGTGGGAAGGCAGTGTTACAGGCATGGCCGCACTTGGTGCGCCTATGGATGAAGTCTCCTTCAAGCTCCTCTTTATCATCGACGATGACGGCAACATCATGGGCCAATCCGAGTCGATGGGTGAAACCGATGACCTTGGAGATCTCGTCAAGTTCGACGAAGAAACCATGGAGTTCTATTCTGAATCCGAAGAGAGTGGTTTGAAAATGATCCAGAAGGGCCGCCTCGATGGCGACACCATGACTGGAACACTTGAAATCCCTGCTATGGGTTTCTCCGCGAACTGGACCGCCGAGCGTGTCTCGTCTGAAATCAGTGAAGAGGAAATCAAAGAGCACGGCCAATCCGATTCGGAAGCCGCGGAAGTTGTCGAAATCGATTTCGAAGACTTTGAGCGTAGAGGATTTGAACTTGATATCCCAGCAGGCAACTTTGGGAATCTCGCATCAAATGATAAGGGCAACCTCCTGTACCTTCGGGTGTCGGGTGATGCTCCATCCATGAAACTTTACGACATTTCTGCGGATGATCCATCCGAGAAAACCGTTTTGCCAATCTGTATGGGTTTCTCAGTTTCCGCAGACGGGAAGAAGATCATCGCTGCGACACCGATGGGATTTGGGTTCGCGGATGCATCGGCTGGTCAGTCGGTGAGTCCAATCAACGCGAAACTCATGAAGACTGTCGATCTCAAAGAAGAATGGCGTGAACTCGTCACCGATGCGTGGCGCCGTCAGCGTGATTTCTTCTATGTCGAAAATATGCACGGCGTCGATTGGGATGCAGTACTTGCACATTACCTGCCAATGGTTGACGATGCCGTCTCACGCGAGGATGTCAGCTACATCATTGGCGAACTCATCGGCGAGCTCAATGTAGGTCACTCCTACTACGGTGGCGGCGATCTCGAAGGGCAGCCTTACACCAATGTCGGAATGCTGGGCGTTGACTTCTCGGTTGCAACCGAATCCATCGAAGGCACCGAGTACAACGGTTTCCGTATCGACACCATCTACGAAGGGGCAGCGTGGGATACTGACGCACGCAACCCGCTCAATGCGTATGGTCTTGATGTCAGCGAAGGTGACATCATCACCCATGTGAACGGTATCGCGGTTGATACCTCCATTGATCCTTGGGCTTCATTCATTGGGATGGCAGGAGAGGAAACCAACCTCACGCTTGTCCGTGCTGATACGAATGACGACGGCCAGGAAGAACTCAATGAACGCACCGTAACCGTCGAACCAATGGGGTCGGAGATGAATCTCCGCTACCGTGACTGGATCGAGCAAAACCGGTTGTATGTTGAGAAAGCTTCGGATGGCAAAATCGGGTACATCTATGTCCCGAACACCGGCGTTCAGGGCCAGAACGAACTGTTCCGCCAGTTCTACGGCCAAGCAGGCAAAGAAGCACTTATGATCGACGAACGCTGGAACGGCGGAGGACAGATCCCCAACCGCTTCATTGAGCTGCTCAACCGTCCACGCACCAACTACTGGTACCGCAGGGACGGCAAGGACTGGCCTTGGCCGTACGATTCACACCAAGGCCCTAAGGCGATGCTGATCAACGGCAACGCCGGATCAGGCGGTGACATGTTCCCATGGCTCTTCAAGCACCACAAACTCGGAGCCCTCATCGGGACCAGGACCTGGGGTGGATTGGTCGGAATCTCCGGAGTCCCACCACTCATCGACGGCGGTTCCACGACGGTCCCGAACTTCGGGTTCTACGAACTCGATGGCACATGGGGCATCGAAGGACATGGTGTTGATCCAGATATCGAAGTCATCGCGGATCCATCCAAGATGGTTGATGGATCAGATCCTCAGCTCGATGCCGGGATTGAATATCTGCTCCAAGAAATCAAGACCAATGGCTACCACCCACCGAAGCGTCCAGAACCTCCGGTTCGAACCAAGGTTGGGCTCGACGAAGCCGACAAGTAATAGTTCAGTGAACATCTGATACAAACAAAGCCCCGCGAATTTCTCGCGGGGTTTTTCATGAACAGACTCAGTAACCTATTCACTTGATGGTCTTCAGCAAATCCTTCACCGCTGCTTCAAGTTGCGGATCTTGTCCAGCCGCTTCGTCTGTTGGAGTTTGCTTGACAAACACATCCGGTTCTGCGCCATTGTTGTCCATGTCAGTCCCATCAGGGAGGTACCAACCCCGGAATGGACGCCTGACCGTGGTGCCGTCGATTAACGAGAAGGATCCGGTAGAGATCACCCCACCGAAAGTCGGGGTTCCGATCAATCGACCACGCTTGGCTGTGCGTATCGAGTGAGCGAATATCTCTGCATTCGAGAAAGAGTTCTCATTGATCAGCACCACGATCGGACGAGAGTACGCATAAATCAATCGGCGATCACGCGGGTACGAATCGGATTGAACATCATCCGGATTGGCCCCCCTCGGAATGGTGTATGCGTGCGTCGGTGCTGTGAGGGACGCAAGGAGGATATCGGTAGTCCATCCTCCGCCGTTATCGCGAACATCAATGATGAGCCCCTCTTTCCCATCACCTGCAGCAAACAAATCGCGTTCGAAGTCGAAGACCGATGCGCCACCCATTGAACGGATATGCAGATAGCCAAGCTTGCCATCAGACAGCTCATCAACTTCTGCACGGCGATCAATCACCTCTTGTGAATAACGAATAACCGAGTTGCTCCCATAGCTGCTTGGGGTGACCATCCCGTACTTCGTTTGAAGTTCGTCAGTTTCAGGATCATGAGATTTATACTCAACGAGAACTTCAGTATTGCTCATCCCCGCCAACGCAGCGTGGAGGTCGTGATTCGTAGGGTCATCAAGATGCATATTGCCAATCGCGACGATGATGTCACCCACTTGGATACCATCTTTCATCCGATCAACACTTCCATGTGTATAGATTCGATCTACTCGGTAACCATTTAATACAGGTGTTGTGTCGATCCCCAAGTATCCGTTGGATGCGGACGGGGCACTGAACCCATCTCCACCCCAAATACCAGTGTGCGATCCATCGGCTTCACCGAACATGAGATTCATAACGCGTTGGAACGCTTCATTTGTTCGTGTTTGCATCGCAAGCGAACGATACCGCTGGGTGATCGAATCCCAATCGAGTCCCTTGAGTGTTGGGTGATAGAACCACATGCCGAAACGGGAAGCCGCCTCTTCAAACTTCTGTTTCAGTTCAGCGTCAGTACTTACCTGGATATTTCCATCAATGTCATATGCGGAAATTTTTCCGCCTGTAATTCCCGAGCTCTTTGCAATGCCGCCATGAACAAAGGACACTGTTTTGCCATCGATTGATACTTTGGTATCCGATACAGAGCCGGACTGGATAGTCTTTTCATCCTTGCCGTGCTGATCAACAGAGACGAACTTGCCACCGACACTGAATGCGATCCGGTCACCCGCTGGAGACATAACCAGATTGTCCTCAGATTCAGGTGTTGAGGTCAGTCTGCGAACACGCAGATATGCGTCGCTTGTATCAAACTCGAGTGGATCGATTTCAACCGGATCACTTACATCCAACGGCTTGGTTTTCTTAACACTTTCAGCCGCCTTTTTGTAATACCCGTCCAGCTCATACTTTCGCATGCCATCCAAACTTCGATCCAGATTGATGCTGTACACATCCCATTCCCAGTTATTTCCACCGCGATCAGAGAGGAATGTGAGGACTTTACCATCCGCTGAAAGCTGTGGTGAGTGATCCAAATCCGGATGGCGCGTGAGATTGATTGGCTCATTTGTTGATCCATCTTCAGCGACGCGTGTATCAAGCAAGAAAATATCTGCGTTGAAGTTCAAATCGGTATTCGAGTACACGACATGCACAGAGTCTGCGGCCCAAAACGCTTCCGGATCTGACCAAGACTCAAGAATAACGCGTGATTCGCCGCTCTCAAGATCCATGATGACCACATCACCACGATCACGGAAGTACATCAGCTGCTTTCCATCAGGTGATGGTGTTGGCCGGTACGCCAGTCTTTCACCAGTGACAACGGGTTCAACCTCAAAGCGAAGCGCCCCAGCCCATCGCGCGGCGTGGTCGACCGATTCTTTCTCAGCTTCACCGTCCTCTGATTCCGAATCTTCCTGCTTGTCTTTTTGGTCCGAATTTTCAACTTTCGAAGATTCTTTCGAACTCGCATCTGACTCAGCGGATTCATTCGGTGTATCACCCTCTGCAATTTCCTCACCGCCTTCGTCAGAATCTTCAGGTTCTTTGGGTTTGAGATCCTCGCTGCTTAGAGTTACACGAGCTGCGTATATCAACCCCATTGAGTCCTCACCATCTGCAGCAAAGTACAAGACTTCACCATCCGGAGACCAAGCGATGTCGCGCTCACGGATCGGCGTATCAGTTATCCGCCTGCTTGGATAGTCCTCTTCAGTCGATCGCACAAAGAGCTCGTTGCGAGCGACGACAGCGACTGCCTTTCCAGATGGATGGAGGACCGTTTCAGATACTTTGCGAGAAACATCAATCCGCTTCGCGCGATCTCGATCTGTATCGGTACCCATTGTGAAATCAACAGCTACAGGCTGCGCATTCCGATCGTTCAAGTCCAAGGTGTAGAGCGTATTGACGACAACAAATGCCGCGAGAGATCCATCTCGAGAAACCGTAAGATCACGAACACCCCCCATGATGGTCGATTCTTGCCCTGTTGGCACAAATGTTGTCAGTTGCTTACCCGGACTTCTACCTTTCGAGTCTGATTTGTTTGGACCCATTCTGTAAAGGTTGTACTGTCCATCACGCGAGGAAAGATACAGCATTGATCCATCGGGAAGCGGGCATGGATCCATGTCGTTCCCGTCAAACCCCGTCATTTGCGTGAACTCTTGATCTGATGGCGAGAACTTCCATATGTCCAGATTCCCCGAACCTCGATACGCGACCCGATGCGGGTAGTAGTAGCCTCTGACAAAGTAAATCGAATCGTCCGCAGTCCCCAGTGTTGGATCTCGCCCAAATGCGCCGGTGAGATCAGACACCGCTCCACCATTGATTGGAGCGGAATACATTTTGGGCTGCCTGTAGATTTCTGGATAGAGGTACGCTGAGAATAGAACCGATTGCCCATCAGCACTGAATCCGCCGAGCCATTGAGCGCGATCGGATGTGGTGACCCGATCAATATTGGACAGATTCAATGAGTTTCCATCGCCTGACACATCCGCAATAAAGATATTGTCCGCGCCGCCGCGATTCGACTCAAACGCCAGCCGAGAACCATCTTGATTGAACACCGCTCGCCCCTCAACAGCAGGATGCGCGGTCAACCGTGCTGCAACTCCTCCACCACTGCTGATTGCCCAGAGATCGCCGGCAGCGGAAAAAACGATCCTCGAACCGTCTGGTGACAAGGATGGGTATTGGATCAATCCAGGATGATTCGCTGTTCCAGCGGCACTCGCTACTCCGGACGCCATGCCCGCCAATACACATAATGCGTTGATCTTCAGTTTCACACTCGACTCCTCGTTCGTGGCGTTTGGTTTGTTCTAGAAGAAAGGCCCACCCAATGTGCTTGGGTGGGCCTTGAATATACCAGAAGTGAATCAGGAAAGGTTCAGTTTTTCACTCAGACTTGACCGGTTTCAAGGATTCTGGATCCCGTTGTGGCAGAACCGTAAACTGACCATTGAAAAACTCTTCCATCGTTGAGACACGGTTTGGATCAGCTTCAGAATCAGCATTCCCAGCTTTGATCTCATCTACAGGACCAACAACCATAATCACGGCTTGTTCAGGATTCAGGTAGTTGAGAGCGGCCTCTTGCACGTCAGATGCGGATACTGCTCTTACACGATCACGATAGGTCTGCCAATAGTCAGCTGGACGACCTGTACGCTCATCGCTCATGAAGAGTCCCATCATCGCACTCTTAGATTCGAAGTTCCGAGGGAAAGTCTCGATCAGCGAGTTCTGGATGATCTCGATTTCTTCAGTCGTCGCTTCTTCGGTTTGAATCTTTCCGATTTCATCGAACACCAAGCGGGTTGCCAACGCAGTCGTAGGTGTTTTCGTGAAGAAGTAGGACATGAACATGCCGGGATACTCAACTCGATTCGAGAACACTGAACCAGCGGTGTAAGCGAGTCCTTCCTGTGTTCGAACGGTGTTTGTGATTCGGCTGGTAAATCCAGAACCACCAAGAATCTGATTCATCACTTCCACATCAATCGCGTCCGGATTGTCTCGTTCGATGCCACGATTGGCAATCAAGACCTGAACCTGCGGCTGATCTTTCTCGTAGTAGTACACCCCAGGTTCATAACTTTGATTTGGCTGAGGGATCTCCGGAGACACCTCGCCTGTCGCCCAGCCGCTGAGCTTGTCCTCGAGGAATGAGAGGATTGCTTTTGGATCGACATCGCCAGTGACAGCGATCATCATGTTCCCAGGATGGAAGATCCGTGAATGCAGCGACTTCATATCCTCGATGGTGATCGATTCGATTGACTGGCGAGTCGGTTGCCGTCCCTCAAAGTGGTCTTGCCCCCACATCAAGAACCCGAGTTCGCGGATCGCGATCTGAACACCAGCATCATTACGCGATTCAAAAGATTCGAGCACTTGATCCCGGCGGATCTCGAAACGCTTCTCGTCAAATCGTGGATTCTGAAGCATGTCGAGGAACAGATCAAACCCCTCATCAAGGGTGCTCTTCAAGCAGTTAATCGATGCGCTTGCCGAGGTATCACCAATGTTTGAAGAGACATTCGCCGCGAGGAAGTCAAACTCTTCATCGAGTTTGTCAGGCCCCATCGAAGCGGTGCCACCTGACCGCATCATCGCACCGGTGAGACCAGCTAGCCCCGCCTTGTCTGCAGGGACCATGTACTCGCCACCACGGAAGCTCATCCGGATCGTCACCAATGGGAACTCGTGAGACTCCGCGATGAAGACAGGGACGCCGTTGGAAAGCTCGTGACGATAGTCAGAAGCAACAGGTGGTGTAAAATCCAAATCCTTGAATTGGATCTCAGACGGGTGCGATGGAATATCCGATGCAAACCCGATTGAAGTCGCTGTAACTGCAGCGATCAGGGTTGTTGTAACAAAGCGATTCATTCGTCACCACCTTCCGAGGCGCCTGCCTCATCATTTTCAAGAGCTTCCAAACGAATCCGGAGTTCTTGCTGTAAGTAATCCATTAGTTTCTTCATCTGCGGCGGGATCATTTCTTTCTGAGAATCGATCTCCGCAATCCCTTCGCGGAGTTCGTCAGCACTCAAAGCACTCATCGCTGCAAGCTCGGCTTCAATCTGAGGCATTGCCATCGCTGCCATTTCCGGCGGGAGCGACGCTTTCACTTCTTCGAGTGTGATCAGTTTGACCTCGCCATTGTCCTTACGGGTGTACATCGAAACCGCGCGAGCGGAGTTGCTGAAGTATTCGTTGGCTACCCGTTGGATGTCTTCAGCGGTCACTGCTTGGATCGCTCTAGGCATCTCATTGAGATACTCGTAACTGCCGTATGCTTGCGTAATAGCAAGCTGGAAGAACAGCGACGAGTTGTCTTGCAACCCACGGAAAGTGTCTGCCGCGGCTTGATTCTTGATCTTCTGGAGTTCGCGCTCGGAAACCAACTCGGTTTTGAGAAGGTCGATCTGCTCGAGCCATGCAAGTTCCAGATCCTCAAGACTCGCATCACCCTTCGGGGTCGCGGTAAATGAGAATGATCCTGCGTAATGCTGCGCCCGGTGTCCGGCGCGTGCCGAAGCAGCGATTTCTTGGTCTTCGACCAATGCTTTGTACAATCGACCTGTGCGACCATTCAGGAGGTCAGAGATCACATCAAGAACTGCTTCGTCTGGATGTCCATATGCAACTGAACGGTAACGGACCTCGACTTGGTCCTGACAATCACATTCACCGGTGAAGCGAAGTTCACCGAGTAGTGGCACCGAGTGGGTGACAACCGGTGATGGACCAGCTCGCTTATTCTCCAAGCGACCGAAGTACGAATCGATCAGCTGCTTAGCTTCATCGACTTCGAAATCGCCAACAATGACGCCGGTGAGGTTTGCTGGTTGGTAGTAAGTTTCAAAGTATTCGCGGATTTCAGCTTCTGTGTACCCCATCAGATCGCTCATCCAACCGATGACCGGGAAGTTGTACGGCGAGGCGACCCAAAACATCGAATCAAACTGCTCATCGAGCTTCCCAGTCGCGGTCGCTTCAAGTCGTTGACGGCGTTCTTCGATCACCACAAACCGTTCCGCATCGAGCTCTCGGAGAGATGGGTTGTTCAAACGATCTGATTCCATCCAAGACCAGAGTTCCAACTTATTCGACGGGATATCAATGTAGAAAATCGTGAAATCGTTTGAGGTGCCCGCGTTCATGCCAGATCCACCATTGCCTGTGTAGATCTTATCAAACTCGTTCTTGATGGTGATTTTGCCTTGCTCGTCTTGGAGCGCGGTCATCTGAGCACGCAGTGCACGGAGTTCATCCGTATCGTTTGCGGGATCCCAAGGGTTATCGATCTCTCCTCGGTAGAATCGCTTGTATTGCGTGTCGAGGGTGTATGCACGCATTTTTTCGCGAACCTCAGTCAGCTGATTGCGAAAGTCTAAATCCGCTTGAGCATCTGATGTTCCGATGTAGTCGGTGCCCTTAAACAGCAAGTGTTCGAGCAGGTGTGAGACTCCAGTAATGCCAGGTCGCTCATTCACTGATCCGACGGGGCTAATCCATCCTGCCGTAATAATGTTGGGTTGCTCATCTCGTGGCATGAGCAAGAAGTGCATGCCGTTGTCGAGGGTGTATTCGATCGGCTCAACCTGCTGAGCGATCGTCATCGACGAGGTCGCCAGTATGGCACCGGTGGTCAGTAATGCTGTCCGCATGCTTCCTCCTGAGTCTGTGAAGCGGTTCCAATAGGGATTCCCAACGAGCACATAGCTCAAATGGGGATTGATGATACCGACCCGATCTCAAAATGATGCACGATCCGGATCAAACCGACCCGGAAACCTCGCTATTCGCGTGCAATCTAGGTTCAGGTCCTACCAACCTCTGCAATCATACAGCGGACGCTCCCGCCGCCAACATTCTCGATGGTTGGAATCGGGACATGAACGATCTTTCCGAGTTGCCTCATAACCTGCTGCTGTTGAGCAGTAAACCCAGCAAATGCTCTCGAAGACATCGCAAAGATGGTGTTTGAGTCCTGATCGACGAGTTCAAGGATGTTGCCGCAGAATGACCCCATCTGCTCCATGGTGATCCGAATCACAGTCCGATCGTTTTGCTGCAGCATGCTGATCAGATGCTCTCGATCTTCGAGATCCGATATGGATTCATCGCAGACCACCGCCAGTTTGGACCCAACGCTCATGACGACATTCGTGTGGTAGATCGGTTCGCCATCTCGATCTGTCGCCCGAAACAGGAATGCGGAGTATCCCGTTTCATCACACCATGTTTCGACAGCTGCCTCCGTCGTCCTCGGAGAGACACATCCATACGCGACGCCTTGAACTCGGTCCAGAACCAACGACCCAGTCCCTTCAAGGATCTCGCTGTCCTCCTCAAGACCACTCAAATCCAGGTGCCCAACCCCACCAACCCCGGAACACAGCACATCGAGAACATCGCTGGATCGTTCTGCCCTTCGGAGCTCATTACACATCGGGTATGTGATGACCACCTGCTCGCTATCCTGCGGCGTATGCCAGCTCATCCAGTTATTCGGGAATACGCAATCAGGGAGCCCTCGCTCATCCTGATACACCAGCACTTCCACCCCTGATTCTCGTAACGCATGGACCAAACCATCAAACTCACTTTGGGCTTCAACTGAAACTCTTGTTTCATCGCCCTCGGGCTCGTTCATAAACGCATTGCTCTGAGCGGCTTGCGAATGATAACCAAACGAAAGCGGACGGATCATCAACACGCGATTAGCAGTCTGGAATCGTTCTGGAATCAATTGGAAGTTCATGATCCATGATATAGGTCCGAGAGTGGACGAATCCGCTTTGCCTGCCCACAATCAAGTATGGAAACGATCACCATCTCACCTGAAATGACCTTGACCCCCGCGATGGTCGTTTCTGTTGCAAGAAACCATGCAAAGGTCCTCCTCTCGGATGCATCCAAATCACAGATTGCACAGTGCCGAACCGGACTCGAATCTGTGCTCAATGACGGGCTCCCCCACTACGGCATCAATACCGGGTTCGGCTCACTCGCAAACAAGAGTATCGAACAAGATGACCTAGAAAATCTGCAACGAAATCTCATCAGGTCCCACGCAGCGGGGATCGGGGAACCGCTTGAATCTGAAGTCGTCAGGGGGATGATGTTCGTGCTCGCATGCTCACTCGCTCGAGCACGATCCGGAGTTCGGGTTGAAGTCGTCACGCATATTCTCAGTATGCTCAATGCAGGCATTACACCCATTGTCCCTGAACTTGGTTCGGTGGGAGCTTCTGGGGACCTTGCACCACTCGCTCATATAACAGAAGTGATGATCGGCGAAGGGCAAGCGATCATCAACAACACCATCAAACCCGGTATCGAAGCCCTTTCACTCGCAAATCTGCAGCCATTGAATCTCCAAGCGAAAGAGGGACTAGCCCTCATCAATGGAACACACTTGATGACCGCTCGCTTTGCACTGATTGAGCAGGACCTCAACCAACTGGTCGATGCAGCTCTTGTTGCCAATGCAATGTCCATTGACGCCGCACGAGCATCGCATGGATACCTCGATCAGAGAGTTTATGTTGCCCGGAATCAACCCGGGGCTGCAGAGGTCGCATCAACAATGCGGTCCTTGCTGCAAGGCAGTACCATCGTTACTTCACACGCTGAGAATGACCCGCGTGTGCAAGATCCATATTCATTCCGCTGTGCCCCTTTGGTATTCGGTTCGGTATTGGATTCATTCAGATCATGCCAAACCAGTCTCAACTTTGAGCTCGGTGCAGTCACAGACAATCCACTCATCTTTGATACGGGTTCCGATGTCCCCGACATTGTTTCAGCGGGATGTTTCCATGGCATGCCAGTCGCGATTCCTCTCGATACTTTGGCTATTGGGATTGCCCACCTCGCTGGGATTGCAGAACGAAGGATGTACCATATCCTGTCGGTCTTTGACCCTGAATCAAACCTCCGTGCTTTCATGAGCCCCAAACCAGGCGTGATGTCAGGTTTCATGATTGTTCAATACGCTGCAGCGTCTGTCTGCAATGAACTTGTCGGGCTCGCAAATCCTTCGAGCGTGGTCAATCTATCGACCTGCGCTGGGATGGAAGACTACAACTCATTTGGACCACGCAGTGCTGCCAAAGCGGCAAGGGCAGTACAACTGGCGAGATCTGTCATCGCCGCAGAACTGCTCTGCTCAGCGGAAGGCATCGAGGCACATCGTCCGCATCGATCTGGTGATCGTGTGGAATCTGCTATAGAAATCATCCGCAGTGTTGTTCCATCCTTAACCGAAGACCGATCCCCAGCACCAGACATCGCAGCAATCGAGCATCTCATCCGTGCTGATCAGTTTAAGTTTACGCTCTGACCCTGCAAGACCAAACCGAGACCTCCCATGAGTACAATCCAAGCATCTTCACTCATTCCTGAGCCCCAAAACCGAACCATCCGCGCACCGCGAGGCTCCGAGCGAACCTGCTCGACTTGGCAGACCGAAGCCGCGATGCGGATGCTGATGAATAACCTAGATCCAGAAGTCGCAGAGCACCCAGAATCCCTCATCGTCTACGGTGGACGAGGACAAGCGGCCCGATCATGGGAAGCTTACGATGCGATCATTGCAACGCTGAAACGGCTCAAGCCCGATGAATCACTTCTTGTGCAATCCGGAAAGCCGGTTGGGGTCATCCAAACACACAAGGATGCACCACGAGTCATGATCGCGAACTCGAATCTTGTCCCCCACTGGTCCACACAGGAGCATTTTGACGAGCTTTCCTCCAAGGGACTCATGATGTACGGCCAAATGACCGCTGGGTCATGGATCTACATTGGAACTCAAGGCATTCTTCAAGGAACCTTTGAAACCTACGCGGAATGCGCGAGAATGAACTTCGGAGGCACACTCGCAGGCACCCTCAATGTAACCGGTGGATGTGGTGGCATGGGAGGTGCACAGCCCCTCTCGATCACACTGAACGGCGGGACTTGCCTGATCGCAGATGTCGACCAGTCCCGACTTCAACGCAGACTTGACGATGATTACTTGGACGAACTTGTTGAGGACCTCGATGCCGCGATTGATCGCGCTGTAGATCTCAAAGCGCAGAAATCGGCGACCTCTGTAGGATGGTGCGGGAACTCGATCACCCTACTTGAACGATTGATCGAGCGCGGCATCGTCCCCGATACGCTAACTGACCAAACCAGCGCTCACGATCCACTCCAGGGATACTGCCCGATCGAGTACACACACGAACAGTCCATCGAAGCACGAGAAGCGAACGCTGCTGCCTACCAAAAACTCGCCCTCTCTTCGATGCGTCGCCATGTCGAAGCCATGGTCACACTCCAAAGACTCGGGTCTGTCACCTTCGACTACGGCAACAACATCCGCCAACGAGCATTTGACGAAGGATTCAAGGACGCATTCTCTTTCCCTGGATTCGTTCCAGCATACATCCGTCCCCAGTTCTGCCTCGGCCGCGGTCCATTCCGCTGGTGTGCACTTTCTGGTGATCCAATCGACATCTATAAAACAGACTATGCACTACTCCAACTGTTTCCGAAGGAAGACGGCGGTTACAACGAGCGACTCCATCAATGGATTCTTGGTTGTCATAAAAATCCTGAAGCACTTCTGAATCAAGATTTCGCCAACTGCGAACCAAGGTTCGCATTCCAGGGGCTCCCTTGTCGCATCTGTTGGTTCGGACTTGGAGAGCGTGATAAAGCTGGATTGCTGTTCAATAACATGGTTCAATCCGGTGCAGTCTCCGCACCAATCGTGATCGGTCGCGACCACCTCGACTGCGGATCGGTTGCATCGCCGAACCGTGAAACCGAATCAATGAAGGACGGCACCGATGCCGTGTCTGATTGGCCGCTGCTGAACTTTGCCGCAAACATCGCGTCAGGTGCAAGCTGGGTCAGCTTCCACCACGGCGGCGGTGTTGGCATCGGATTCTCGCAACATGCTGGGCAAGTCATTGTCGCTGATGGCACCCCAGAAGCCGCGGATCGCCTTGCGCGTGTTCTACGGAATGACCCAATGATGGGAATCTTCCGTCACGCCGATGCTGGATACGAAGATGCCATTCAATGCGGCAAAGACCAAAGTGTTGATATCCCAATGGCGTGAAAGCAGAGAATACAAATGCATCTCCCACATCTCACTACGCATAACTGGTGTCCGAATATCCCAAAGACCAAGTTTGCATCGCTCATCCGTTCTGATCCGGATGGATGCAATATCGCGCTCATCGGTCTCCCTGATGATACAGGTGTAGCGCTCAACAACGGACGCACTGGAGCGAAAGACGGGCCTGCGGCTTTTAGAACCGCCCTAGCTGGAATGGGGGTATCCAAACCTGCGGAATGGGACTGGCCAATCGTGTTTGATGCTGGGAATGTTGATGTCATCCCAGGAAACATCCACGCAACCCATGACCGAGTTACAGAAGCTGTTGAATCGATTCTTGATTTGAATCTCTTTCCGATCGCGATTGGCGGCGGACACGATCTCACCTTCCCGTTCGTTCGAGCAGTCGCGAACAAGTTTGGTCCGATGAACGGCGTCTACTTTGACCCGCATCTCGATGTCCGTGAATCTGATGGATCCGGGATGCCGTTCCGCAAACTGATTGAAACCAATGCCGCGAACAGTTTGCGGATACATGGGTTTGACCCAATGAGTAATAGCCGTGAGCATGTCGAGTGGTTCCAAGCTCACGGCGGTCGAATCGATACAACCTCTCGCCCGACCGATCCTTGGCCAAAGGTTGACACCTTCGTCTCGCTCGACCTCGATACCTTTGATGCCAGCTTTGCGCCAGGGGTCAGTGCTCTGAACCCATGTGGCACCAATCCTACTGCCATGTCCCAATGGATCCAATCTGCTGGTTCAAATCCGGATGTCCGGTGCTTTGACATCATGGAACTCTCACCACCGAATGACCATTGCAACCGAACCGCGAGATTAGCGGCTCTGATGTTCCTGACCTTCTTGCGAGGGTTCTCGGAGAGATCATCATGACCCAATCGATCCAAATCACCAACGCTCGTATTTTGACAATGTCTGAAGGCAATCTTCCAAGACGCGGTAGAGCGATGTGTGAACTCTCGCCGGTTGAGCACGCATCAGTCTTGATCAGCGATGGCAAAATCAAATCAGTCGGTGATTCACATACACCTACTCTTGAAACACAGGTCATCGATGCGAAAGGGCGCGTCCTTATGCCCGCGTTTGTTGACGCACACACGCATGCTTGCTGGGCCGGGGACCGACTCGATGAATGGGAACAGAAACAACGAGGGGCGACATACCTCGAAATCCTGAAGAGTGGCGGAGGGATCATGTCCACCGTGCGTGCTGTACGCGAAGCAACTGTGGAAGAACTCACCCAGACTCTCCTCAATCGTCTCAACTCGATGCTTCGAGAGGGGACAACCGCTTGCGAGATCAAGTCAGGCTATGGTTTAACAACAGCAGACGAACTGAAAATGCTCGATGCGATCTCCGCTGCAGATCGAATCTGGCCTGGAAGAGTTTCACCAACCGCGTGTATCGGACATGCTAAGGACCCTCAAACCCAGCACTTCGTCGAACAAACAATCAACGAGACACTCCCTGCAGTTCACGAACGCTATCCTGGGATCACCATTGATGCATATACGGAGGAAGGCGCTTGGAGCGTCAGCGAGACGGTGCGTTTGTTCGAAGCCGCGGCAGAGCTTGGCCATCCGCTGCGAATCCATGCAGATCAGTTCAACGCACTCGGGATGCTCGAAGAAGCGGTTCAACTCGGGGCCTTGAGCGTTGATCACCTCGAAGCAAGTACACCTGAAGCACTCACCCTCCTTGCTCAATCAAATACGATGGGAGTCATGCTCCCCTGCTCTGGATTCCATGTTGATGCGAGATACGCTGATGGGAGATCCTTTATTGACGCAGGGGGAGCACTCGTCATCGCAACCAATGCCAATCCCGGATCTGCACCATGCCTATCGATGCCAATGAGTATCGCTCTCGCTGTACGGCACCTAGGAATCACAGCTGCGGAAGCGATCACGGCATGCACGACAAACGCGGCTAGTCTACTGGGCTTCGCAGACACTGGCCAAATTCGTCCCGGTATGCGAGCAGACCTGGTCTTACTCAGGCACACCGATGAACGCCAACTCGGATATGAGTTTGGAGGTTCGCATGTAGACCTCGTCGTTTGTAACGGTGAGGTTATTTGAGTTTTTGACACACCCGGACAGTTTCAGCACCAACAGCTGCTGCAAAACTCGCGGCCTTCTCATCTTTGAGATCAGAGTTCCCATCAAATGCCTGATGCGCCGATCCCAATGCATATTCCTGCGGAATGACGAAGGTCTGCAACTGTGTCAAGATTTGTCGCACATGCCGCATTCCTCTCAATCCCCCCAAGCCGCCGGGGGATGCCGCGAGCAATCCGCAAACCTTGCCCTTGAAACACGCTAAGGAAGGTTCGTCTCCATTCGGACGCGATGCCCAGTCGATCGCATTTTTCAAAGCACCGGAAATCGAGCCGTTGTATTCAGGAGTGGAAATCAGAAACGCATCGCAAGAGATCATCAACTCTTTGAGGTCCAACGCTGACTGTGGAAGCCCATCAGTTTCAAGATCTTCCGAGAACATCGGCAGGTCCAGTTGATTGAGGTCAATCGTGACCAGTTCGACCCCACCAAGCTCTTTCGCTCGTTTGCCAACATACTGAACGAGTTGCGTATTGAACGAGGCCTTTCTCAATGAACCACTGATGAGACCGATCCGGATATCTTTGGACATAGGTGTACCTTTCAGTTAGGTGAGGCTCATTGTACCGCACAAAAAAAGCCCGGTCATCCGGGCAATGAAACACAGGTTATCGCATCAATATTTCAATCACACCATCGACGATTGCTTCTCCGACGAGGATCATACCGATGCTTCTTGTAGAACCGGTCATTCCAGCTGTTTCGATGGCTGCTCGAATGACTGTTCCATGAGGATCGGTATGTATGCTGAACCCGATTCCATGAGAATGTCAATCGGTCGTCATCCTGGAAAATGGATCCGCTGTATCCTCGGCTCAACCAACTCACACGCGGAGTATCACATGGGTCATAACAAACCACCACACACCCTCGAACGACCGAAGCGTCATACCCTGACCGATGGAATGCCCGGAGTATCTGACGGCTGATACTGGATCGAGAACTGATCGTGTATCTACAACCATTAATGACCAATACGCCAGCGGTTGCGGAGTTTGAGTACGAGTGCGATGACCGATGCGATGAACTGCTGTATGAAATTCGTACATCACTTTCGGCGTTTGCAACTGGTGCAAAGCCGCCAATTACAGCTGATGATCCCAGCACGATCATGGCCAAATTTCTTCGAGTGTTCTTCATCATTTTCTCCTTGTGTTGGTGTTCTGAAGCACTTTCACACGAAGACCGGAAATGTGCACACGCACTGACTTTACTGCGACAATTTGCCAAACCAGCAGCGATTTCATGCAATAAACAACGATTTACTCGGTTTTTCCAAATGTCATGTCAGCCTCCATCCAGTTCTGCGGTACAAAAATAAGTGAATCCTTGATCGATCACATCCGTATCGACAGGTAACAGAAGAAAGGGAATCCGATGACACAAATGATTCCAACCAACTCAACCACAACCATCGTGACCGCTTCGTCATCCGATGAGCTATCGAGTCTTGAAGCGGTGATTATGGATGCTTGCAACGAACTCCACGCAGCTCGACAGTCTGATGATGCTGTAGGGATTCAAGTCATCACGAAAACACTCAACTCGCTGCTCGAAACCTACGACGCAACCGATGGTGATAACCACCCAAATCCGGCGTGGGCTCGCGCAAACCAGCGTGCGCTCGCATACAGCGCGATGGGACACATCGAAAAAGCGATTTCGCTCGAGCTCGCTGCCCTCAAGTATGCTGATACTCCCCGACGGCGAGAAATATCTTCAGGCAATATCGCGGATCGCTTTATCCGTTTGGGAGATCCCACAAGTGCTATCGCATTCTTCCTCGACGCTCAAGAGGAAAATCCTGACTCAATTCCCGTTCTATTGACCGGTGCTGTTGCTGTCTTCGATGCTGGATACACAGATCAAGCAGAAGTGATCTTCAAAACCCTCTTGGATAATCCTGCTCTACTCCAGCCGAACTCCGAACTGGTCGCGTATCTTGAACTCGAACCACGAACTCGGTCCGTTGCACGCTCTTTGGTTTCTGGAAGAAAGCTGATTGACCAGCTCGATAAGATGAAGTCCAAATCAGTATCGGAAGGAGCTCAATCATGAAACGCTCCGAACACGACCGATTCTGGATGATGTACGAATCAAAGGTCCGCGATGCTATCGAACGATCTTGCCGGCATGCTTCACGCACACGGACAGATTCCACAATGGACATCGATGACATGATTGCATGGATCGACACGAAAGTGTGGAAGATGCTCGAGAATGACTCGTACCCAACCTTCCATGACAACCCATCAGTAGACGAAGCTATTGACCGACTTGCCACCCATGCCCCCACGTTGGCGCAATGGTCTTACCTGGCACTTTGCAGAAAGCACTTCCGTCGACTGAAAAACAACAACCAATACATCTCAGGCATGTCACAAGCTCAAAAACTTGCGGCAACCTCCGCTGTTGAACACAAGATCGAAAATCGAGCAGATATGGATGCAGCCATCGGTTCGCTCCGTGACTCGCTCAATGCAAATGAAAAACAGAAGCTTGCTGCTTCATGGATCGACAAGTCCGATCGCCATCGCATCGCAATGGTTCTCGGTGCGACACGCAAGGAAGACGACCGAATGATCACCAAGACTACCGGAGGCGGGATGAACGAAAATGCAGTCCAGCAGATGCGGTCGCGTGCCCGGAAGCGTGCTGCTGAAATCATACAGTCCGCGAGCCGTCTTCCATTCATTGGTATCGCAACTTTCGTGATCCTAACCCTCTCCGTTACCTCGCAAAATGCAATTGCTGGCGAGCAAACGGGCGGACGCAAAGGATTTATGACCGCCAACTCGATTTCGGAAGTCGTCCCAGGCGAACAATCTGGTGGTCGTCGTCCGTAATTCCGACCTCGGATTATCAAAATTATTTTCAACGCTTGGAATAACAAATCCGCAGAGCTGCTTTGTTTGGTATGAACAGCAAACTATCACGCATCGCAGCAGCCCCACTACTTGGTACAGTCCTCGCAGTAACTGGTTTAGCTACTGCAGGAGAACTGGACATGAGTGACTCAACAACCATCACAAACGAAGAGACCGACCTCCTAAAGGTTGGCGATTCGATCAAAGACTTTACAATCTCAACACCAATGGCCCCAAACGGAGAGGCGGAAATCACGCTCTCCGAGTTGCTCAAATCTGGACCTGTTGTAGTTACATTCTTCAGAGGGAGTTGGTGCCCCTACTGCCGAACCGAGCTTTCTGAAATCCAAGACCGCATCGAGAAGTTCGAAGCAGCAGGCGCTTCTGTACTGGCAATCTCACCAGAGATTGATGACAAATCTATCAAGATGGGAAACGATCTGGATCTGGGTTTTTACCTCGGTCACGATGAAAACAACGAACTTGCAAGATCACTTGGTCTTACATTCACGCTTGACGATAAGACCATCAAGAAGTACCACGAGTACAAAATCGATGTCCCCAAATCAAATGGCACGAACACATGGGAGCTTCCAATCCCTGCAACATATGTCATCGATCAAGACATGACGATCAAGTATGTGTTTGATGACGAAAACTACAGGAAGCGTGCGGACTACAAAGAAGTACTCAACATTGTTGAGAAGCTTGCAGAAGACAACTGATTCAATATTCAACAAGCCCCCTCTTGATGGGCGGAGAGTCACTGTGACCTCCGCCTGTCTTATTTTTATCCTGTAATCTTTGCGAGCTGCGTGCGGAGCCGTTTATCAGAAACGGGAACAAGAGTCTTGAGTTCTTGTGCGAAGACCGCTACCCGATACTCTTGGACCATCCAGAAGAGTTCCTCATACGCTTCTGCAACAGCATCATCAGAATCCGCTCCTTGCGAGCGGAGTTCTTCAATACACCGAACCCATGGGGTTACACTTCTGAGCATCTGCTCATCTTTCTGAGGACCGCTGCTACGCATACGGCTGAGGCGGATTTCCATAGCACGAATATAGCGTGGAATGCACCAAAGCCATTGTGTTGGTGTTGAGAGCACATAGTCTCCACGCGTGAGCACTTTCAACTGAGCACCCAAGTCATCAAGAGTGTTCTTCCATGCAACGGGATGTTTCGAATCAACCAATGATTTCGCAGTAAGAACGGCACCAAAGACCTTAGATAGATTCGATATGCTGGTTTGTACCGATTCGAGCCCTCGGTCAGTAATACTCATCAAGCATGCTTCAAAGTCGGACTTCGAACGCAAGATCGGCTTGTTGTCAATCCCCGCGATCATACCAGCCCTTGCGAACATTGCACCTTGTACTTCATCAGGTGTCAAACCACACGCAGCAGCATTCACCGCCATCGGACTAAATCCAGGCATCTGCTGAGGGCGAATTCGCAGTTCACTTTTCAACGCTAGTCCAAGTAACAAGCCCTGCCCTGCTCGTGTTTCTCGTTCTGCAACCCATCTCGATGTACGAACACGAAGATTGACGCTTGCGCCATCGACAACCATCGTTGGATATCCAAGCACTTTGCGTCCATGATCTTCAAACTCGATCTGCTCATCAAAAGATTCGAGATTCCAACTCTTGAGTCCATCCTGATGAAAATCTCCCGCTGCCTCGTCAACCGCTTTATGCGTTTGTTCCTTGAACTCTTCTTTGATTGCTCTGAGGTCACGGCCCGAAGCAAGCAATTTTCCTTTGGCATCAAGCACCACAATTCGAGGTGCTAGGTACTCAGGGATTTGGTCACCCCTGAACTGGTCCGCGCGAATTGTGACACCTGCCTTTGCGGACAGCAGCGAGGCCAACTGAGACTCAATCGAGCCGTTCCCAGAATTCAGAATGGGAGCGAGTTCTTCGGCGAGTGCTGGTGCGTCAAACTGCCGACGAAACTGCTTTGGAAGCGAGCGGATTAATGATTCAAGCCGCTCGGCGATATAGCCCGGCACGGACCAATCCAGTACATCTCGGGAAAGGTGCGGGAGGTCTTCTACTCTCACGCGAATCGAAACCCCATCCGTATCCTCACCAGGCTGGAAGCGATAGCTCAACCCGGCATGACGAGAACCGACAGCGACTGAATCCGGATGTGATTTACCAGAAACATTGGCATCCTGAGCAAGGATTAAATCACCTTCTCGCATCAATAGGATTGAGCCGTGTTCCTTTGCCCATTTCTCAAATCGCTGCCCGTTATAGACATCTGGGGGAACACGAGCGTCGTAAAACTGGTGAATCGCTTGATGATCTGCAACCAGATCCCCTCGCCGAGCTTTATCTTCAAGAGTGCGGAGTTTTGAGATTAGCTGCCGATTTTTCTGAACTTCTGGACACTTCGAGTTCATCTCGCCTTCAACGAGCGCGTGGTGCAGAAACAAATCCCGAGACTCAACAGGTGCGATCGGCCCGTAATGAACCGATCGACGAGGGACAATATCCAATCCATATAATGAAACGCGTTCATCTGCAATCACTCGGTGGTTCTTCTCATCCCAACGTGGATTCGAATGGGAGCGTTGAATCAAGTGCGTGGCTGCATCCTCGATCCACTTGGGCTGGATCCTCGCAACAGTCCGCGCATACACCTTTGTCGTCCGGACAATCTCCCCCGCCATCACCCAATCGGGACGAGACTCGAAGACCGACGACCCAGGGATGATTGAAAACGCAGTCCCACGAGTCCCCTTGTATTCGTGTCGATCACCCTTGCTGCCGATGTTGGTCAACAATCCGGTGAGCAACGCACGATGCACCGCATCCGGATCGGTGTGTTTTACATCAGGGTGAAGTTTCATCTCGAGACACATACCTCGGAGTTGACGATACACCTCTCGCCATTCATCAATTCTCCGCACAGCAAGGTACGCCGCTTCACATGCTCTCCCCAACTTGCGTCGAGTCAGATCTTTATGCTGCTGGTGATACCAGTCCCAAATATTCAAGAATGACAAAAAATCAGACCCATTTTCAGCAAACTGTTCATGCGCTTCGTCAGCCAGTTGTTGTTTATCATGCGGGCGTACCCGAGGGTCTTGAGTCGAGAGTACCGATGCGATAATCAGCACATCATTCAGGCAGTTCTCTTCCTCACCCGCAAAGATCATCCGTGCGACACGAGGATCAACAGGCAGTCGAGCCATCCGTTTGCCGACCGGCGTGAGTTTGTTGTTTTCGTCGATTGCACCAAGTTCATGGAGAGTCTCATAGCCATCTCGCCATTGCCGACCATCCGGACGATCTAGAAATGGAAACTCTGTTGGTTCGCCCAACCCTAAATCGATCATCTGTAAAATCACAGATGCGAGATTTGAACGAAGAAGTTCGGGCTGCGTAAACTCGTCGCGCCCTGCGTAATCGGTTTCTTCATACAATCGAATGCACACGCCTGGCGCCACACGACCGCAACGACCGGCACGCTGATTTGCTGACGCTTGCGAGATTGGTTCAATCTGTAAGCCGTGAAGCTTCGTCCGAGGGTTATATCGCTTGAGCCGAGCAACACCCGGATCAACCACCCCCCTGATATTGGGTACAGTAATTGATGTTTCCGCAACATTGGTCGCGATCACAACTCGGGAACCGGCACTCCGACCTGCTTTAAATACTCGCTGCTGTTCCGTAGGTGAGAGCCGAGCATATAACGGGAGGATTTCGATATCGTGTGGTAGAAAGTCCAGCTTCTTGAGCTCGTGAGCCGTCTGTCGAATCTCACGCTCGCCCGGCATGAACACTAGCACATCACCGTGCCCTTCATTCACCAGCTGAGCCGCGGCATACGAAGCCGCTTCTGGCAAGGGCGTTCCATCTTGAACCATGGATGCATCATGCCTCTGTTCGACAGGATACATCCGTCCAGATACTTCAATAATCGGAGCTGGACCAGTTGAGTTGCCAAAGTGCTCTGCAAACCGGTCAGCATCAATAGTCGCTGAAGTGATGATGACCTTCAAATCCTTCCGCTTCGTAACCAAGCGATGCAAATACCCCATCAGGAAGTCGATGTTCAGCGAACGCTCGTGCGCCTCGTCCACGATGATGGTGTCATACTTGCGAAGCTCCGGATCGCTCCGAGTTTCTGCAAGCAGAATACCGTCTGTCATCACTTTGATCAGCGTATCGTCATTCGTCTGATCGCCGAATCGCATTTTGTAGCCGACCGCACTCCCAAGACCTACACCAAGCTCATCAGCTACGCGCGCTGCGACATTCCGAGCCGCGATCCGTCGTGGTTGGGTGTGCCCGATCATCCCATCCACACCTCGGCCAAGGTCCAGACAGATTTTCGGGAGTTGTGTCGTTTTCCCCGAACCGGTTTCACCACACAGAATCACAACCTGATGATCTCGGATCGCTGCGGATATCTCTTCACGGTGCTCGCTAACCGGTAGATCAGCTGGATACGAACACACTGGCACATTCCGAAGCCGCCTTTGATACGACTCAATCGCTTTGTTCAGGTCTTCACGAATTGAAGTCTCTATCTTGACAACTGACCGTCCGTCCTTGCGGCGTTTCTCAAGCCCTCGAATCCGTGCGCGAAACAACCCTCGCGACGATGACGGCGCTTGATCGACAAGCTCATGCAACTTGGGTTCCTGATCAGCCACGCCCCGCCTTGACCATTTCAGCCGCTCGATTCGGATCTACAGCGTTCTTCCAGTATCCGTCTTGTTTGATCCAAGAACCAACGATGAGTGCATCCGCATACTCGAACAAGCTCCCCGCACTCTCCGGAGTCACACCAGATCCAACCAAGACAGGCAAATCCGTTGCTTCGCGCACCGACCGAACATCATCAAGATCAGTCGGTTTACCGGTGGAAACCCCTGTAACGATGAATCCATCAGCACCAAAGAACTCCCCTGCATGCGCAAACTCAGCGATGTCAATATCACCTGTGATCGCGTGCGATGCGTGTTTCTTCTTGATGTCACAAAACACCTTGACATGCTGCGCCTCAATAGATTTCCTATATCTAAGCAGCCCCCCCGCTTCCGCTTTCGCTAGCAAACCCTCGTCAGCAATGTGACTGAAGACAAAGTTCTCACAGCGGATAAAGCGAGCTCCGACCGTGTTGGCGACTGCGATCGCATGTGTATTCCCACCAGAAAGGATCTGGACACCGATCGGGACTGAGACCGCAGATATCACCGCTCCGCTAACCATTGTCATCGCAGCGACGATCTCTGGACCTAGCTCTTGACCGTGCACATAGGGCGCATCATGCATGTTCTCGATGATAATCGAATCAAACCCGGCATCTTCCAGCACCTTTGCTTCCATTACCGCTTGATTCACCAGTTCCTTAACCGATTGTGATGCATAGGGGGTCCCAGGAAGAGCTCCAACATGCACCATGCCGATGAGTTTCTTACTGTCCCCTGGAATGATTGAAGTCATGTTTGGATGCATATGGTCCTCGGCGTTCAAACTACAAACAAGCACTGGCGTGAGAAAATCACTGCCCCGCCTTGGATTCTTGCCACCTAACCCGGATAAATGCGGTTTGGAAGCACTTTTCTATCTTTCACGACTTGTGATTTGAGCACAATTCGCGTACTTTGTGTCCCAAACACTCCCCACTAACAACCAAGGTCCATACATCAATGGCAGACAAACAATACCTCAACGCCCCTGATCCAAAGCAAACAAAATTCCCCAAAGGCATTCCTTTCATCATCGGGAATGAACTTGCTGAGCGATTCAGTTTCTATGGGATGAAGGGCATTCTCACTGTGTTCATGACCCAGCACCTTCTTGATGCTTCGGGAAATGCAGCATACATGAATGATGAGGAGGCCAAAAAGTGGTATCACCTCTTTACCGCTCTCGCATACACCTTCCCAATTATCGGCGCAATGCTCGCAGATATCGTGCTGGGCAAATATCGCACTATTCTTTGGATCAGTTTGATGTACTGCCTCGGTCACGGTTGCTTGGCAGTCATGGACATCGCCCCGAGTTTGGGTATGCCAATGAAGACCTGGCTCATCATCGGCATGCTCTTTATTGCCGTAGGGGCAGGCGCGATCAAGCCCTGTGTATCCGCGCATGTCGGTGACCAGTTTGGGTCAGGCAACAAACACATGCTCACCAAGGTCTTCAACTGGTTCTATTTCTCGATCAATCTCGGTGCAGCATCATCAATGTTCCTCACCCCGATCTTGCTCGATCAAGTTGGTCCATGGCTCGCATTCGGACTCCCAGGTGTGCTGATGGCGGTCGCCACTTTCATCTTCTGGCTCGGCCGCACACGCTTTGTCCATGTCCCCGAAGCGGGCTGGAAGAAATGGAAAGCAGAAACCTTCTCCCCTGAGGGCATCCAAGCACTCAAATGGCTCACCCCATTATTCCTGATCTTTGTCATGATGTTTTGGGCGATCTTTGACCAAACCGGATCAGCATGGGTTCTTCAAGCTGAAAAACTCAACCGCAACTTTGCAGGCATCGATTGGCTTGAATCACAGATCCAGTTCGTCAATCCAATCATGATCCTCACAGGCATCCCCCTGTTTACTTATGTGATCTACCCGCTTGTAAATAAAGTCTTCGAGTTCACCCCCCTCCGCAAGATCGGAGTTGGATTTGTATTCACCGCTGGAGCGTTCTCCATATCCGCGCTCATCGAGACTTGGGCAGACGCCAAAGCACCCGAAATCAGCGCAGCGATCTGGGCCGCGATGGGAAGCGATAGTCAGATGCCCGCGAGTCTTGGGGATGTGGTCCAAGCCGCTCGCGATATTGGCTGGGACCAAACCCAACTCAATGTGTACATGACCGAAATGCCAAGTATCGCTTGGCAGTTCCTCGCATATTTCGTGATGACCGCGGGAGAGATTATGGTCTCGATCGTATGTCTGGAGTTTGCGTATACACAGAGCCCAAAGAAGATGAAAAGCTTCGTCATGGGCATCTTCTTCCTAGGCGTAGCGTTCGGGAACTACCTCGCTATGGGTGTCAACATGTACCTCGAACGCCAAATTAAACTAACCGGGAGTTCACCACTCGAAGGTGCCAAATACTACTGGTTCTTCGCTGGTGCGATGATGGCTATCACAGTCTTGTATGTCATCTGGTCACAGTTCTACAAGGGACAAACCTATATCCAAGGCGAATCCGCGGAGGTTATCGAAGCACAAGCGGAAGCCGAGGGAACCGAAGCCCGCTAAGCATGTCATCGAAAATCATACAACCCCGTGCAGCAAGCGGGGATCGTTATGCAGGGTCATGCCGAACCAGCCCGGAATGCAGGAAATACTCCATAAGATCTGATCCCGGATCAATATGAAGATCAGACTCATCCGTCTGCGTCTCAGTCAATACGCGAGGCACAACCGATCGGACCCAAGCACCAGACATCGCGAACGGCACCGGTGTCGCGTCGTGCTTCCGTGTTGAACACAGCGTGTAGTGATCAGGAAGAATCATGATCCGCCACCCCTCTGCAGACGAGTCACTATCAGGATCGCCATAGTGTTCAAGTGCTTTGGAAACAGGCCCGATGATCTCCCGATCAATCGCTTCTAGGGAAGCCACCTTGGTCATGTAATCCGATTGATGCGAAGCTTCATCAGGCGCTTCAACATGACAACAGACAATGTCATACTTCTCTATTGAATCGATGGTCACTTTTCCTTGTGTCGCGTAATCCGTGTCGTGGTAACTGGTCAATCCGGGACAATCAATCAAATCCCAACCAATGAGTTTCGCGATCCCGGCGAGAAGATCCACAGAAGTAATCATCCCACCCTTTAAACCAAACCTCGACTCAAAGCTTGGAAGCTCAGGCCTCGTACCTTGCCCCCAGATCCAAGCCATATTCGCGGGACGCAGCCCCTCTTCAATTCGAGAGAGATTGATCTCATGTGTGCTCAGGTATTCATGCGACAATCGCATCAACTGTCCGAGCACCGCCCCTTCTTGATTCGAGCCACCGTTGGGTAACGCAGGTTCCCAAGGTCGATCCGGAATCTCATGTGGCGGTGTACATTCCACATTCGAATAGTTCCTTGAAGAGCGATCAACAAGGATCGATCGGTAACTGACTCCAGGAGTCAGCGTAAACGCTCTCGCAAGATCTGGGGCATGCTTTGACCAGTACTCAGACAAACCTGCGAGCAACACCCTTGCTTCGGTGTCCGGTATCGCCCCTGCGGAGTGGTCAAGCATGAGTCCTGCTTGGTCTGACCCTTCCTGACCAACAGTGACGAGATTGAGCCGAAAGATCCAATCCTCCGGACCAGTCTCTACGCCGATTGCTTCCGCTTCAAGCGGCGCCCTCCCAGTGTGGTACAGTCCAGGTTCATACCCAAGCAGATCCATCGTGCAAACATCTGACCCGGCCCCAAAGCCCTTCGGGGTCGTAGCCGCTGTTCCAATGCGACCCGCTCGAGCGAGTCGATCAAGATTGGGAGTGTCCGCTGACTCGAGGGGTGTCAATCCACCAAGCTCTTGAATAGGCAAATCCGCCCCGCCATCTGGGATGATGATCACATACTTCATATCAGATGGTATCGTACACAGGTTTACTTCATCGAGGGGAACAACAACCCCTGAACTATCTCTGTAAACAGTTCAACAAACGCTCCAGATAGACCAACCAAGATATCAATCACGAACACGAAGAAGATGATAAAGATACCAAGCCCGATCCATTGCCCATTCTCCGACTGCATCATTCGGCGAAACGCTGGCCAAACATTCATCAGGATTCGGCCTCCATCCAGCGGAGGCGTCGGGAGCAGATTAAACAGCATCAGTACAAAGTTCAGGAATGCACCAGACTTCAAAAAGATGAACATGTTGGTTTTTAAGGGCTCAGAAATCGTCACCGAAGAAAGAACATGACCCTCTGCAAGTGGCAACCAGAAAACCAATCCAATCAACGCAACCAAACCCAAACCAAGATTCATCAATGGGCCGGCGAGTGTCACAAGCGTGTCTGCATGCTTCCCTTTGAGCCGAGATGGATCCACCGGCATTGCACCCCAAGCGATCCCGATGAGCAGCAATGCAATCAGCGAGTACGGCCCCATATGGACCAGCGGATTCCAAGTCATGTGACCAGCACGGATCGGTGTATCATCGCCGAGCCGGACCGCAGCCCAGCCGTGTGCCAGTTCATGGAGGGTGATCGAAGCCACCACCCAAACCAACCACGAGACGACCAGGACAGGGCCATTGACGCCGGACCAAAGATCTGAAATCCACCAACCACCCATCGAATCTACTCCAATAAAAATGCCCGGCTATCGAAACAACCGGGCATCAGTAATCTGTCAAATCAACCGAACTCACCCAGCTTTTGCAGCGGGAACAGCGGTTGAAGCTGAAACAGCTTGCTCGACCAAACGATCGAAAAGTTTCGGGTCATCAATCGCGATCTGTGAGAGCATCTTGCGATTCAGGTTGTTGCCCGACATCTTGAGCCCATTCATGAACAGCGAGTAGCGTGTGCCACGCATCTTGCACGCAGCGGTGATACGGGTGATCCACAGTGCACGCATCTCACGCTTACGCGCACGACGGTCACGGTATGCATAGCAGCCCGCACGGCGGACAGCGATTTTGGCTTGGTACTTGTGGCGCGACTTGCTACCGAAGTAGCCGCGAGCTTGACGAAGAATTCTTTTGCGTGCCTGAGTTCTGGCAGCACCTTTGCGTACGCGAGGCATAGCTCGTTCTCCATGTTTGTCTGACGGAGCCGGCACTAAGCCGATCTTGTCATCCCGGCAAACGGGGTGGAACAACCCGAGTCAGCAACAGCGCTGACTCAGAAAGTAAATCAATCAATCGTTTGCAGCTGCCTTCGCAGCAGCACGCATCTCGCGACGCTGCTCAGGAGACGGGCTCCGACGCAGCGAGGTGCGAGGTTGGTTGCGTCCACGCAAACGACGGAACAGCAACTTCTCAAAGCGCTTCGCTTCAGACGATGACACGCGGCGGTCAGCACGGAGCTGACGCAGACGCTTGCCGCTCTTGTGCGATGACAAGTGCTTGTGGTAAGCGGTCCGGTGACGAACCTTGCCGGTCTTAGAGACGCGGATTCGCTTGGACAAACCTTTATGGATCTTATTCTTCGGCATAACGCTCTCCGGCGTAGTGAAATCAACTCGTAAACACCCCGCTCACAGAGCAAGGCAGGAGATGAGGATAGCCCCCTCATCGGCTAGAAACCACATTGTCCATGCGGAATACAGATAATTCTCTGTATGCGTTAGGGGCCGACAAACGCATCTGAGGGGCCAGATGGGAGCTCATTGCCTTGGATGATCCCCATCCGATCCCTCGCTTGATAGATCATCTGCTCAATCGGGCGTGGGAGCCACAAATTGTCCCCCTGCTCCAGAATCGGGGTTCTGTGCCATTTCGAACTCCCATCAAGACCAAGCACATGCTGACCGGTATGGTCGTGGTTGGGAGTATTCTCTTCTGGTCGGACAGGCTCCCCATTGACGATCCGACGAATCACCGGACTCCGATCAGCAAGCAGCACCACACGCACGGGCTGAGCTTCAGAATGGACTTTCATTCCACCTGGAGTCATGATCCGGTAACTGTACGAAATCTCATCAAGCGATCGCCAATCCTGTTGTCCAGTGCCATCACCCGTAACAAATGCATCCGGATTTGTGGGACATGCGAGATCTGCCAATGTTGCATGCTTCGTCCGCACAAGCATGTACAGATTCGACGAGTTGGAACGCTCTGGGGTGGTGCCGACATCCATCCATGTGGAGCCAAACCCCGCAGTTGCCATCGGGAGAAGGTCCCGATTTGATCCCGCGTATGTACCAAATGCCTGACCTGCACTTGCCATGTTCCCAAAGCATTGCGCTTGCATCGACTTGGAGCGAATCCCATCCATTACGGGAATTGCTACAGAAGCGATCAGGAGCAAAGTTGCCGCGAGGGAAACCAAATCAGCCAATCGGAATCGACCGCCTGGAGACAGTGGCAGATCCATAATGTATCGTTTCTCAGACCGATCAACCTCGTCCTGAATCAACCCAAGTGTCCGACTGACAAGCGATTGTCGATCGGCTTCGGTGTATGTCGCGCCGCCAGTGATCAATCCTGCCATCTGCGCATGCACATGATCGCGGTCGGTCATCGGGGATTCGGATTCCATCCAGTCGTCAACTGAGGACGCGGACGATGCTTCGAGCACGGGTTCATTCCCAGCATTCATCGCTCTCAACTCAGTCACCGTGATTCGTGTGTCCCTTTGTCCATCTTCAGCGACCGGAGCGTCCAACAAACCCAGCAATCGGTTCACTTGTTCAATACGGCTTTCATCTGCAGTCGCCCCCTCAAAGATCGCGTCAATCGCGGCTTTGTCCCCGTCGCTGAGGTTAAACTCAGCACCAGACCCGTTTGAATCGTTCACATTGTCCATTCACGAACTCCACAACCAAGAACTACTCGTCCCGTGCATCAGGCCGTGAGACCCGCTGCCAACTCCTCGCGAACGCCGCGACAGCAGCGTGCATCCGGGACTTGACCGTCCCGAGCGGGATCCCCAAGTCCTCTGCGATTCTCGCATAGCTCAACCGCTGGAAGTACCCGAGAACCAGAACCTCGCGGAGCGGGGCACCAAGATCATCCAGTGCGAGTTGCACCAATCGATCCTGTTCACTCGCATCCATCCTTTCGTCCGGTGCAGGCACATCGATCTCCAGCAGATCAACCATCGAAGCCCCACGATCCGACCCCTTCAGCGGCGCTGAGAGTTCGACCGTGCGTCTCCGCTTCTTCTTACGCAACAAGTCCCGCCCTTTGTTCGCTGCAATTGTAAAAAGCCATGGACGAAATCGCCTGTTTGCATCGAAAGAATCGGCCGATAAGTGGATCTGGAGGAAGGTTTCCTGGAAAAGATCCTCTGCAGCAGCCCGATTCCCAACCAATCGGGTCAAAAACCGCAACAAATCGTCGTGATACCGCTCGATCAACTCCCGATACGCCGCAGAATCCCCATTCCTGAATGCGACAAAGACCGACTCATCAGTCTCGCCCTCAAAGGCACTGGGCTGGTATTCGTGTGCTGGATCGCTCAAACGGGTCCTTCCTGCTCTCAGATGCCGCATCATACGACGCCTGAGGGTATTGGGATCGCCAAACCTTGGAATCCATCACTCAGTCCGGAAATCGCCCCTTGATGATCCGAGGATGATGAATTCGCCGACAAAGTTCTCCTGTAGACTATCGGTTTAAGCAATAGATAGGCATGACCCTCGTTATGCCTGTAAGGATGGTGTCCGCCTTGAGTATCCAACCCGAGCCAGCGAGTACTGAAGAGGAGGCGATCCGTCTACTCGTTCAACGCGCCGCAAATGGTGAGGAGGACGCTTGGCGCGGACTCGTGGATGCATATTCACGCCGGGTGTTCGCGATGGCGAGATCCCGGGTTCACGACGACGACCTTGCCGAGGAGTTGACCCAATCCGTGTTTGTCACCGTTGCGACCAAACTCTGCAAAGACGGCTACAACGAACAAGGCAAGTTCGAGCCCTGGCTCTTCCGGATCACCATGAACCGAATCCGCGACGAGTTCCGCAGACGAGGACGACACGCAAAGCCCACCGACCCCAGCCACCTCCAAGACACCAGAGTCCAACACACAGAATCAGAAACCTCCCAACCGAACCCCGCCCCACTCCGAGCCGCACTCGAACAGCTCAACGAAACCGATCGAGAAATCATCCAGCTCCGCCACCACGGCCAGCTCAGTTTCAAACAGATCAGCGACATTCTCAACCAACCAGTCGGAACACTCCTCGCTCGACATCACAGAGCACTCAAGAAACTCAAAGCACTCCTCGAAACCGACGCAACAGTAAACCCAACCGCTCACGGAAACGAGTCATGAATAACAACAACCTCAACCATCACGATCCTGAAACCGAAGCACTCATCAATCAGCTAGACGCTTTAGGATCTCTCGATCAATCAGCTCCGAACGCTGAGTTTGAACAACGCGTTATGAACGCAATCTCAGAACAGATTGCCCCCTCCCCACTGCCGCTCCCAACCCAGCAAGACGATGCAACCCACTTCGTTCCAGGATGGAAGTTCAACATCGCTGCTGCGATCCTTTTGGTTGGTAGCGTTTCGGTGCTGATCTGGTCATCGAGCAAAGCGGTCTTTGCCCCTTCACCTGTCAACAACCAACAAGCACTCGTATCTCTCGAAGCAGACATCAACGCGCTCTACGACCTGGACGATTTTGTTGGAGATATCGATTCAGACATGGACCAACTCGATCTCATGACCGACGCGATGCATACTGAACTCGCGCTGCCAAGCGTGCTGATGGAACTCTCGGATTCCTCTTTCTCAGAAGGATCACTCTGATGTTTAGACCCACTCTTGCCATTCTTGCAATGACTTGTTCATTCGCGTTCGCCCAGCCTGATCATCAGCCGGAGGATCAGCGAGAGTTTCGCCCACCTCCAATGAAGGAACGCGATTCACAACAGGACGCAGAGTCCCTCCGAAAGCGACTTCTGCAAACACTTGAGTTTGCCAAACGAATCGTGGAGAAACACGAATCCGCCCTCGCGCAACTCGACGCGGGAGCAGACCCCAAAGAAGTCATCCGAAACTTGCGGACCCCCGATGACCGGCAACTTTTCCGGAAAGCGAGCCACAATTCAAAAGACGAAATGAACTTCGGAAAGCAACAGCCCAAACGAGGATCAGCGGAACCAGAACTCTCCAAAAATGACCTCAAGCGAGTCCGCGGCTTCATCAAACAACATCTCCCTGAGATGGACGCCCAACTCACACAGTTTGAAGCGATGAATCCTGCTGTCACCGAACGACTCGTTGCTCGGCTCGCGCCGATTGCACTCGAAATCCTAAATCTCGAACAATCCAACCCAACGATGTCACAACTCAAACTCGATGAACTCAAAGCCGGATTGATGTACAACGAGGCGTCCCGGCACTATCGCGGACTCTTGCGCACCGGGTCCCAAGATAAAGAAGCGATCAAACAAGCAGAGGAAGATGTACGCGTTGCCGCATCAGCTCGATTCGATGCTCAGGTCCAAATCAAGCAATACGAAATCCATCAGCTCACTATGCGGATACAACAGCTCCACACCGCACTCGAGGAGCTCAATGATCAGCGTGACGATCAGGTTGAAGCACAAGTGATCTCTGCATCGAAAACACCAGGCCCACGCTTCAATCGCCAAGCCCAACCGGTTGAGTCAGATCCAGAGTCAGAAGATTAAGAAACAACCGCCCCAGGTCCAATCTCGCTCATCGGAGTCATCACGACGACTGAACGCTCGTCACTCCCCTTCTCAGCATCAGATGCCGCGATGAGCATTCCACGGGATTCTTCACCACGGATTTTGCGAGGCGCGAGATTCGCAACAATCACAATCGATTTACCAACCAATGACTCAGGCGAGTAGTGCTCGCGAATACCGGCACAAATCTGCCTCGGTTGACCAGAGCCGTCATCAACCTGCAACTTCACCAACCGGTCTGCGTCAGGATGTGGTTCAGCCTCAAGAATCTTCGCAACACGCAAGTCCACCTTTGCGAAGTCGTCAAAGGTAATCTCAGGCTTGAACATCGAATCTGTTTCAGGTTTGCTGGTCTGTGCTTGTTCGCTCATTTTCTACTCCATCAATCTCGGGCCATTCCAGTCTCAAAACCAGTCTTATGGCGAGGTGACCCAACGACCGTCACGATAGAACGCCTTTGCAGGATCGACATCAAACTTCACCCGAAGATCCTCAACTCTTGGCAATTTGATCACGCGATCCGCAGAAATGAACTCTCCTGAACTCCAACTCTCAGCACGCACCCCATTGAGAACCATCTCAAGTTTCAAGAAAACCCGAAGCTCTTCGTCATTCGCGCACATGCCTAGACCTCTCAAATGGTCAGGGCAGACGACTCTCAACCCTGGATTTGAACGGTCCGCGATATACATTCTCCCGCCGCATGGGTCTTGCGCCCCCCGTTCGAGTTCGCGTTCAAGGACTCGCAACAGCTCTAATCTTGGAACCCCTGCTCTCTCGCCGGCTTCAAGAATCTTGTTCTTCACTCCAGGTGCGCCATACAACTCCATCGCTTCAGGATGTTCATGAAATCGAATCGCGTACAAACAAGCAGCCGCAGCTTTCTCGATTTGCTCGCGTACCGCATGTGGTTTAGTAAAGAAACGCACCCATTCCGCTTCACGCTCCGGATCAAGAACCAACGCACAGTTCCATAACCATTGCTGATCTTGTGGCTTTGTGACCAACGACGACATCGCAATGCATGCTGAGGCAGCGAGTTGTGGTTCGTTATGAAAACTCCCCCAATAAGCCGCCCTCGCAAACAGATTGAAGGCCAAGCTATGTTGCTCTGGTGCTGATTCACTGCCGAGAATGGTTTCCGCAAGTTCAAAGTAATCCACCGGCTTAGACGGATCGAGTCTCTCGATATATCTTTCTTCAATAGGTTCCCGCTGAACCACGAAGTTGGTAAGCACAGAAAACGAAACCAACACTGACACAAGCATGACCAGAATATTCATGACACCGACTCCATCTCGAACAACACAGCCCACAATCGTGTCATTGCTCTCTCAATGATCATCAACTGAACTTCCGGATACGCTGTTTCATTCTGCCCTTCCTGTGATTCATCCATAATCTGATCGACAATACTGATCATTCCCGGATTCTCACTCCGAATTTTGTGTGCGAATAACTCCAAAGCCGCAGATTCATACGCAATGAACTGCTGCATAGGTCCCTGCGCAACTCGCAATCGAACCAAGAGCTGGGCTCGAACACTCGCAGGAACAACCATGCCACTTTGAATCATCTCATCAGAAAAATCCTCATAAACCCCGCGAGCACCATCATGCAGCGAGCGTGTCCCCCGCTTCTCCACGAGCTCGACCATCGCTTGTTCAAAGCTCTGAGCTGTTGTTATGTGGTCGGAATCATTGAGTACCCCAATTTTCACGAGCCGTTGCAATAATGCCTTTCTAGCAACTTCTTGATCACCAGATTCAACATCGGACATGACATACTCATGAATCAGCTGGATCATCCGTCGCGATGGTTTACTTGAACCAGCAACTCGATCAAGAGCAATCAGAATGGCGGGGTCATCAGGACGAGACAACAAAACACGCTCAGCATCAGCTCGTATTTGCAGATCCGGCGCCAGCATTGCAAGATACACCAACGCATGCGCACTCTTGGGACCAATCTTCTGAAAGCCACTTAACGCTGAGAGATGCTCGGACAAAGCATCCGTATCTGTCAAGTTCCGGGCATCCGTTGCCCATTGCTCATCTCCCGCAGGACTTCCCAAATCGAGCTCAAGACCGCCCTGCTGATGCACCGGCATCGGATTGCCGATCGAACCAACCAGTTGCTGTAGCAACAGCTGGTTATCAGCATGTCTTGCCCAGCATGCTGTGTTGAGTCTTGCGAAGTCGTACGCTCGAAGAACCGCCTGTTCCTGACCGATACCAGAACGGGTCATGGAAATCTGGATCTTCATTTCTGCGAGCAAACGATCACGGATTTCATCTTGGTTCTCCGTACTCGTCGCCCAAGCGCTTCGGAGCTTGGCAAGATACAGCTCTCGTGTTTCGAGTGAATCATCTGGATTCAGGACGAACTCAGTCCCGAGCCCACTTGCCGAGGAATACAACGCGAGCGCCTTGGTCAAAGCCGCAAGACGATCAGACCTCACCTCGGGATTCGCGATGAGTCCTAGCACCCACCCTCTGCTTGATTCGCCGTCACCCCAATCCAATGCGAGAACCACACTTCGCACACTGCGATCCCATTGATCCCCCATTATCGGTTCGCTCATCCTGCTATACACCGACGCATACAACAGTTGCTCACGCCGCACTTCAGATCGCTTTTCAATACCTTCAAGCTCGACAATCCACCATCGCCACCAATCTGGATCGTCCACACTCTTCGAAGCTCTATTCGTAAACGCATCAGAGAGATGGGCAGCAAACTCGCTGGAAGCTTGTGCACGCGCATGAGTTTGACTCATAGCAGAGATCGATGGGGCATTGCCAATTTTTCCAAAGAACAACGACCGCAAACCATCCGCTAACAGCGGTTCATCAATCCCGTCAACCGGAATATTCAAAAACGCGCATGCTTGATCAAACAACTCGCTGCTGATGATTCCTCCCAGCACGAACTGCACAGAATGCACCGCCTGATCGAGCTCACTGGGGTCAAACTCAGTCCATTGCTCAATTAAGCGATGTCCTAGATCCGAAAACTCCATTGCCGATGCTTCATCAAGAATCGATGATGTCCGAAATCGATCAAGCTCATGAATGATCGCACTGTAGTGCCTGCGTTCGGTAAAGCGTGCAGATTCAGCGAGTTTTCCAGCTTCGCGTGAACTGGGAACGAATGACTCGGCCGCTGATTCAGGTGGACGAGTGTCCTCAACATGCTGGACTGGTTGTTGATGCTTTAGAATACTGACCGAAATCAGAGCGAGCCCCATCAGTGTGTACGCGACAGGAATCAAACTCCAAGGAATCGCACCATCAATATCGTCTACCAATGTAGGCCCACGCGTCTCCGATGAATATCCACCCAAACTATTGACGCCTTGCGTTTGCTGAGGATTCTGAGAATCCAAGATTCCACTCACAAGTTGTGAAGCAGAAACCTGATGCCAACGAGCAAACTGACCAAGCCGTTTCCGTGAGCGAGCATTCCAGCCGCCACAGGCTCCAAGAACTGTCAATGCCTGAGCGAGCAGCTTTGAATCCAAGCGTTCATTTCCTGATACCTTCCACGCTTCAGGTGATTCAAACGACTGCATCCCGCTCCCCTCGGGCCAATGCTTCGCAAGTTCGCGTCGTAATGCAGGATCAAGAAGCTGTGACCCCGCTGCATGAACCGCGAGCCGGACCTCGTCGGCAGCAGGAGTCTGTGATCGACGATGCTCGTTGATCTGCATCAATCGAATCTGACATGCGTACAGAATCTTCGACTGATCGATCGGTTCATGACGAAGCCCAAGCAACGCAAATGGTCCACCAATCGCCGCTTGCTTGCCCAAAAAATCAGCGATAAAACTGTCCGGTGTATCGACACTGTCTGATCCGTGCATGTCCAAGTTCTTGGTCACGGCCCCACCTCCCCAGCACCAAGATCCGATTCACTAAAGATCTCCCGGATCAATCCACCCCAAGGCTCAGGTGATCCATCTGGATACAAAACGACATACTGCGCATATGCAGTATCCGCCGCGATTGGGTCAGATTGGCGAAGCAATCGAAACGATTCATACCTCGCTCGATGCCATCCATCATCATTGGGAGACAATCGAGACACAAGCATCAGCCAACACTCGAGCGACACATCAAAACTACCTACCAACGCAGCACCTTCAGCAGTTCGCAGGAGTCCCTCATTGCTAGGATCCCCTTGCTCAAGGACTTCAACTCCAAGAGCCACCCCATACTCACGCATGGTTGAGTCGTCCAACGCACCCCCGATATACAGCGCGGATTCTGCAACCGCCTCCGCGATCAGTGAATGTTTTCGATCCAGTTCGATCCTCGCCCCATCACGCCATTGATCAAGCTTTGCCCTGCCGTATCGAATCACGGCTTGAGCAACAGAAACCGTTGGCTTCTCCTTAAATCGATCAAAAGCTGATTCATAAACCATTCCAAGCGCCACACTTGCCACGGATTCTTCGAGCACTGCCCCAGAAAGCACAATCTCCCCAGCTTGCTCGATTCGTCCTTGCAACAACAGCACTTGAACTTCTCGGAATCCGAGTTCGGAAGCCGATCCATCCAGAGCAGGCATTGATCCAATCAAGTCTTCTCCAACTTGCAAGACTCTGGATAGCAAACTCAGATCCGGATCAGACAACCCGACCCCGGTCGCGAGCACAATGCGAACCACCGCTAAACGCTCTCGACCTTCTCGTACATTTTGAGAATCTCGAGACTCATGCTCCCATATCCATTGGGCATGCTGAAGCACCTCGAAAAATAGCACTTCGCTGGAGTTCGGATCGTTTGCGTCAACAACCAACTCGGGGTTCTTATACAGCACCTGGATGTACTTTCGTCGAGCGATCAGTGCCATCGGATCCGATGGATCATCGATGACCAACGCACCCATCGCGTCAGCGGCTTGGAGATGAGGCGTCATCGCGTATCGGACAACCAAAGTGTTCGCTCGCTCAGATGAGGGGTAGTTTCGTATGTACTCAGCGATCAGCTCCGAGAGTCTTTCAGCGAGTTGATCCTGACCGCCCTGTACAGCCGCATCATGCGCCAGGATCATCAGCCAAGCTGCCTCCTCGATAGTTGCCGGATCAATAAAAAGGGTATTGCTCGATTCAAGAACCTTCGCAGACTCACCCGGCTTCCCCAGTCTCAGCTGGCAGTACGCCAGCTTCAAAGCTGCGTCTGCCGCATGCACTCTGTAACGCTCGACATCACTCGATTCGAGTGCCAAACCGAGTTTGAGCGCTGCCTGTGCATACGAACCGTTTCCATTTACATCATCCGCTTCTGCCAGTTCAGAAAGTCCCTGCGTGTAAAGCCCGACGAATCCGGAGTTCATCAACGGGAGCGTTCCAAATCGTTTCTGGAGATCCAGCACATGACCGATCTCTCCAAGTTCAATAAGACGCTCAAGACCCATCTTTGCCAGTTCTGTCGCACCTTCTTGCCCCCCATTGCCTCGCTGCCCGTACGCCCCACCCGCCTGCGTACCCATCGTCCGAAGAACCATCAAACGAGCTTGGGCTATCTCAAACAGCGACTCCGGCTCATATTCCTTGAGAAACCGGACCTGGCGCACACTGGTTGTCCAATCCAACTCACGCAGCATGGTCTCTAGCACGCGTTGATGTGCAAATCTCACCGCGAACTCTGGCGAAACAGGTGTCTCGATAATTTTATTGAGCCATGAGCGAGCTTCACTCGATTCACCGTTGTGAAGTTTCGTCAGAGCGACCCCAAGCATCGCACGCGCAACATGGTCGTACTCGAGTAAGTCAAGATCGACCTGATCAAGCACCGGCGCCTTCCCTTCAAATCCAAGCACCCACCCAAATGAGGAGAGCACCTCATTGCTCGCTTTCGCTTCACGCAAAGCAGCATCAGAATACCCCGCCCACCCCATTATGAAATGCGCTCGCGAGTTCACACTTCTCATCATCCGAAGTTCGAGGTCGTGTTGCTTCTGCGCTTCACCACTCGTTCGTGCTGCTGTCCTGTCGAGCTGTTCGATCTTAACACCTGAAACAACCGCGATTCGTTTCAACTCTGGCAGGAGGGTCGCGAGCGAATCGATTGCTTCATCTCTAGATTCATCCGAAAGCAATCCCAACCGATCCAGATCAGCCGTCCGCTCAAACTCATTATATCTCTGGACCAGCAACTCAATCCGGAGCTCAAGCAGTTTGTCCTGCGGCATCAAACCAACGAGCACACCACCCTTAACCAACACAGCGTGCCGAGCCTCGTCAGTCAGTCCTTCGTCCGTCATCACACCCATGTACACCGCAGCAAGCTGCTCAGCAATTTTGAGCCGCTCGTCGCTATCCCGCTCACTCATGAACCGATCAAACAACTGCACTTCAAGCAACGCATCAAGCTGGTGCTCAACCAGATACTGGCTCACTTGCTCATCTTCAGGCGCAGCCAATCCTGCGTGAGCGAATATTCCGTAAAACAAAGTCAACGCATAAGTTTTAGCGGCCGGTCGGAACATAGCTCCTCCGCGTAAACCCCGCATCCTGCGATGCCTGCATTGCAACAGCAATAAATCTGATAGGCACATCACGCTGCGCCTTCACCGCGATACCAGGCTCCTTTGGGAGCGACCGCAACAACTGTGTCAAGCCGTCTTGGGTCAACACACGATTGGAACCAACACGATACACCGCCTCACCCCCCTGCAGTTCGATGACCACAATCTGAGGCTGCAGCTCACTCGAACGAACACCACCCCCGTCAGTCTGGACCGATGAAGGCAGATCTCGTTCAGGCTGCGCAAAGCTTGAAGTAACCAAGAAGTACACGAGCAGCAAAAACACAACATCAATCATGCTCGTAAGCGGGAGCACGCCTAGATGCGATGAACGCTTCGCCGATCTCTGTGAACGCTTGAGCCCCATCACCCCGCCCCACCAGACGCACGCGTACCGAGTTTCCAATGACTGACACCGACACCAGACAGCTTGTTCAGCAATCGGTCCAGATACTCCGCAGGGGCAAATCGATCCGGACGGATCAGCACATCAAAGCTCGAAGTGATATCTTCCTTTGCTATCCCAGCGGCGGCTATCCGATGAATCTCATTCAGATCCACCTGGATCGATTCGACGAAATAGTTCCCAGCTTGATCAATATCAATAATCATCGCTGCGTCTTCGCCGTCCTGCTGCTCTTGACCAGGTTGACGAGGCAGATCAATCTCTGTGCGACGAAGATCACCAAGATGCGATGTCAGCATGAAGAAAATGATCAACTGAAAGACCACATCAATCATCGGCGTCAGATCAACGACCAGATGGTGCCCAAGTTGTTTTCTTGAAGACCCCATACCTCAGGACTCACTCCTCGGAGGTGATTTTTGTGCATTCGCAGACTCAATTGGTGCGATCAACTCATCAATCAGCTCACCAATCTCAGTTGCCAGATGATCAATCCGATTACGCAGATAGGTGTACGCCGCTGTACACGGAATCGCAACAATCAAACCAAGCACGGTTGTGATCAGCGCCTGCGAGATACTGCCTGCCAACTGATCTGGACGAGCTGGCCCGTCCGCCATCGTAATCGCATCGAACGCACCGACCATACCCACAACAGTGCCGAGCAAGCCAAGCATCGGGGCGATCGAAGCGACCAACCCAATCCCATCAGTGAGTCGATATAAACGATCTGTTTCAAGCTGACCGATCTCTTCGACTGTTGATCGCAACTCAAGCATTCCAAATGGCGATCGTGCCGATCGCGTCAACGACATACCCAGTACCCTTGACAAAAAACTATTCGTTTCGTGTTCTGTACATAGATTGATCGCCGCCTGAACATTCCGCACCTGCAGTACAGGCCGCAGATCCTCAATCAGATCAGGCGGCGCCATTCGTATCCTTCGAACCCGCATCAACTGCGCACCGATCATCCCAACCGCAGCGAGGGAGATCAGTAAAATGATCATCCCGATTGCTCCACCCTGCAAGATATATTCAAGCAAAGAACGCTGGATTTCATCTGTTTGGCCAAGCACCAAACCGGAGGATACAAACTCTATTCGATTCTCAATCATTCATTATCCTCTTCGTTTTCTGCACCAAGTGCCTGAACTTCAGCTCTATGTGCATACTCCGATGCTTCTTCAAAACGCCCCGCTTGCCGAAGACTCTCGATCGCCATCATGTTCGCTCGTTTCGACAAGAGTGGATAGGACATCCTGAACCGAATCGCTACATGCGTCAACTGAATGACCCCTCGCGAACGCATTTCCTCGTCTTCGGCAAGTTGTGCCTCATATAGAAACGACGCACCAAGTCCCAATCGACACCACGCATCAAGCCATGTGCCCGACTTTGATTCTGCACGAGATTCCAGCCATCCTCGCGCATCCGATCGCATATTCGCGTTTGGATGCCGCTGTGCAACAAGCATATTTTGATGGAGCTCAACACCTAATCGAGATTCTCGTGAACTGGACAAATGTTCGCTGATCTCTTGAATCACATCATCCAGTTGATCGTTATCACGCAATCCATCAAGAATCTCTTGCCCCTTGATAACTGCGCCCCATCGATTTTCAGAATCAGCCAGCCGCTGTCCAACAGCACGGAGCGCATGAACTCGCTCAGCACTCTGAATCATCGGGACCTGCACAAATACCCCATACCTCGCGTCATACTCTTGAGCCTCCTGCAGTCTTTGCCCCTCACCATCTCGGAGCAACGCCCCCATCATGATCGTCGCATCATACAGATCACCACGCAAGATCGCATCTTCTAGCAAACCCGAACAGACTTCACGCGACATGCTTGATTGCGATCCGAGCAGTCGATCAACGATCGATCTATAGCTGGACGCACACCCCTTCAAATCCCCGCGCAGACGACGCAAATACCCCACACGCGAATGACGATGGATTTCCTGAAACCCCGCAGGGACAGACCATCGCCCAACTCCGTCACTCTTCTCGCCTAAATCTAAATACAGTTCAAACCAAGGGACCACCTGAGTGTTTCCAACACCAGCATTCTGCTGCCTTTGAACTTCTACCCCATCATTTGTCACACCGACAACAATTCCAGAAATCACACCATGAACCGTGCGGATATCCGCTGGTTCACCAGAGTCCATGTCTTGGGCAATCACAGTCGTTCCACAGAGACAGAACACAACAACCAGCATCCATCGTTGCAAACTCATGGCACAATCACCCCATTCGAGCTCACATCCTGAAGATGTGTGTACCGCCCATTCGAACTCCTTGCAATCCCCTTCAGCATCCCCTCCACCCGCTGCGTAATTGATGGAGACCCTGGTTCCCCTAACAAAATGCAATGAATCGGAACCCGCCTTCTTCGGTTCATCGAAGCAATCCGAGCAGGAATACTCTGATTAAACTCACCATCCGTCATGAAATAGATTGCATCGGGTTTGGGTTCAAGATTAAACACCATCCGGAACGCTTCCTCAGGTTCCGTCCCACCATTCGCCGTCGCACCCATCATCGCCACACTCGTCGAAGCCTTGTTCGTTTGGGTACCTTTTATCCATTCCGATCCACCAAACAACGGCTTGGCATTCGTTGAAAACAAGACCACAAAGTACTCCGCGCCTGGACCGAGCCCTTGTACAGATCGCACCAACTCGATCTGCGTCAGTTCCCATCGAGAAAGCTCACGCGAACGCAACAAACTATCCATGGATCCCGAGCGATCCACGATGTACGCGAACCGCTTGCCTTTCGCTTCTAGACCAAAGAAACTCGCCCCTTCACCAGCCCCAGCTCCGCTCGATCCTGTTTGGGCATCCATCGCGGACAGCGATCCCCCACCATTCTCCAGTTCGGGCGCCAGTGTTTCTGCGAGATCATTGACGGACTGCTGTGCTCCTACATCAGACAACAAGTCCAAATCCACAAGCGAATCGGTCTCAATCTGTTGGAACTCAACAACTTCCGCATCCGATGCCGTATCTTCATCCAGTTCCGATTCAGACAGTATTGCAAACTCCACCGGTTCAGCCCCACCACCCCCGGCATCACCAGATGTGTAATCAATACGAACCAGCAACGCAATCACAAGAAGGACCAGATGCACCAACACAGAGATCCCGAGCCCAGCCAATGTAGCTCGCTCTATCCAGCGTCTCCGACCAGACTTTGCCGTCTCATCCTCGATTGTTTGTACTTGTCTTTGAAACTGCGTCAATTCCAGTGTCCCGCCTACCCCGTCCTTAGGGTACTTGCACTCGTCGATGCCAGCCTTCCACAATACCAAGAATCATCATGGATGTGGGAAGTCAGCCAACGAGAACGACCTCTTTCATAACCATTCGTGCCTGATCGCACCCGGTTCTTCTTCAATACACTCAAATCGACCGCAATCCAGTTGACGATCATCATCCAGAGGTGTTCAATCGTCAGATCAGACGCCTATCCGGAGCCCAAATGACCACAGCCAACCGACCCAAACCCCGCCGCGTTCTCCTCAAACTCTCAGGCGAGGCCTTCTGCTCCCCTGGCGGTTTCGGAATATCCACCGAAGAACTGGGCTCCATCGCAAATGAAGTTAAATCCGCTGCCCAGACCGGGACTCAGATCGCCGTCGTCGTTGGAGGCGGAAACATCATCCGAGGAGCCGAGCTCGCCAAATCCGGGGACATACAACAAGCCACAGCAGACTACATGGGTATGCTCGGCACCGTCATGAACGCGGTCGCACTTAAAGAGAAACTCGACTCCATCGGAATCGACTCCCGCGTCATGTCCGCGCTCGATATCCGAGCCGTCGCCGAACCCTTCATCCGAGGCAGAGCCATCCGTCACCTCGAAAAAGGACGCGTTGTCATCCTCGCAGCAGGAACGGGCAACCCCTTCTTCACCACCGACACCTGTGCTTCCTTGCGAGCAACCGAGCTCCACTGCGACATCCTCCTCAAAGCAACCAAAGTTGATGGGGTCTACACCGCAGATCCTCACAAAGATCCAACAGCGACCCGCTACGAATCGCTGACCTTCACCGAAGCACTCAACAAACGACTCGGCGTCATGGACATGACCGCCCTGACCATGTGCCAAGAGCGCAACATCCCACTCCTTGTCTTCGATTTCAAAATCCCCGGAAATATCCGCAAGGTTATCGAAGGCGAACCGATCGGCACACTCCTCACCAACACCTAACCCAACGCATACAATCCATACCAAATCGACGAATCACAGACGGAGACACCCCATGAGTACCGATCCAGATACAATCTTGATGGAAGCAGAAGAGCAGATGCAAAAAGCCTCCGAATACCTCAAGGCTGAACTCAAAGGCATCCGCGCAGGACGCGCCTCACCAGCAATGGTCGAGTTCATCAAAGTTGAATATTACGGCTCGAGCACCGACCTCAAATCACTCGCCGTAGTCTCTGTTCCCGAAGCAACCCAGCTCCTGATCAAGCCGTTCGACGCGTCATCAGTCGGCGCTATCCGAACCGCGATCGAAGAAGCCAACCTCGGCGTCAACCCAATGGTTGAAGACAAGCAGATCCGGATCAACATCCCCTCCCTCACCACCGACCGCCGCAAGCAACTTGTTGCCCAAGCCAAGAAGGTTGGCGAAGAGCAGAAAGTCGTCATGAGAAACGCCCGTCGCGATGCAAACAAGCACGCGGACTCGCTCGCCAAGCAAGACGGCACACACTACTCCGAAGACGAAATCTCACAACTCAAAGACGAGATCCAAGAACTGCTCAAAAAATACGAAGGCCAAATCGACACAAACATGACCAAGAAATCCGCAGAGATCATGGAAGTCTAACCAAACCTCTTCAACGAAAAAACAGCAGGCCGTTCCATCAGGATCGGCCCGCTTTCTTTTTGAACTTGATCAGCCGATTCCATTCGGATCAACGGAAGATCAGCGCCTTCGGAGAAATCAACAAAACATGCTCGTCCCGCATCAGCATCATGCCGTTGATTTCATCAACAACCGACAAATACCGCTGCTCGCCGAGCAGTGCGCGAAGCGTCATCTCGATCTGAGATTGTCCCGCCGCCATACCAGGAGACTGAATGAACCCACCAAGCATGTTCTGGATCATGCTCTCAAAGCTCGGCGGTGCAGGATAGTGGGCAACATCAAAGTCAACAAGATCCTGCTCAGATGCAAGATCATTGATCGCATCGTCCAAGCCGCCAATCTCATCAGCCATCTTCAATCCAATCGCATCACTCCCAACAAAGAGTCGGCCCTCGGCTGTCTTGTTGAGCCGGATCCCCTTCCGGCCAGCTTCAACACGAGAGGTAAAGAGGTTGTAAGTATCGGTCATTTCCTCGCGGACAAACGCGAGTTGAGAAGCATCCCACTCACCAGTACCGTTCAGACTCGCAACCGGTCCACGCGATCGTTCGACGATGTTCAGGTGCAGCCGTTCATATACATCACCGATCGCATACTTCCCACCGACCACCCCGATGGATCCCACAATACTTGATGGATTGACATAGACCCTCTCGCCACCGACAAGCACATAGTACCCACCAGAAGCCGCCATCCCGCCGACCGAAACCCATACGGTCTTGTGCTCTTTCAGACGATCGATCCCTTGCCACATAATCTCAGAAGCGATCGCAGAGCCGCCTGGCGAATCTACCCGGATCACCACACCCTTGATCATGTCCTCTTTGATGATTTCTTCAATCGCATTGCGAATGGTCCGTGATCCGACCTGATCTCCACCACCAAACATCCCACCGCTACCCGAATCACCATCAACAATCACCCCATTGATGTGCAGCACCGCAATCGTCGGATGATCGACCCGCACCTTCTCTGACTGTGACATCATCCCTAAAAAAGCGAATGGGTTGGAGAAATCAATCGACTGCTCCTTCACGGCATATGGATTGGTCACCCAACTCACCTTCGCGTCGTAGTACTCGCCAAGATGGTCTTTCAGTTCTGGTAAATCAACAACACCGTCGATCAGATCAACATCCATCGCTTCTTCACCAGACGCGGCCCAAGCAACAGTCATCGCTTTATCAAGCTGACGCTCGCTCAGCCCCCGCCCATCCATCATGATCGTCCGCATATTGCCATACATCCCGTCAAGCAACGACGAGATATTCTGATCCCAAGCCGCGGAGGGTTCAGATCGAGTAGCAGTCTCATTGGCCCCTTTGTAATCCCCCACCTGAACCATCTGCGCTTTGACACCGATCCATTCGAACATGTCCGCGAGGTACATCTCCTCCATGTGCATGCCGGGGAATGAGACATACCCACCCGCTTGAAGCAAAACCTCGTCTGCGTAACTCGCAAGCATCAATCCACCCGTGTTATACCCCTCGGCAAACACATGGACCTTTTTGCCTTCTTCCTGGTATCGATCGATCGCCTGTCCGAGTTCTTCAACTTGCGTCGTTGAGAATCCGGCATCTTTGAGACGAATCACCAACCCATCAAACTCATCATCGAACGCGAGCGTGTCGATCGTGTTGACCAATCCGAGCAACGTGTACGCACCGTCCCCGAGCCACGACATTCCTGAATCATGCTCGATCGGTACGCCATTGATTTCAAGAACCGCAAGCGAGACTTGGTCCTCAGCCAGAGCTGTCATGTTCATTGCCAGTACAAGCCCAGCAGACTTGACCAAAGCACCACGCATTTTCATAGATACAAGCATGTAGATCCCTTTTTTCAGTCGCGTCGGAGTTCGACACAAAGACGCCGCACCCATATGCGGTCACTGTATTGTAAGTATTCTGACCTCAATGGTTTCACGAATCCACTCGTCGAGAGTCCTTTTGAAGGTTTGTTTCAAAGACATCGCTCAATCCCACCCCACGGTGCAAAAGCACTGGGCGCAAACGAACCGTGTCAATCACGATATTGATCATCCCCAGCGTAATGAGCACCGATCCAACGGCGACCAACACCACATGAAGTTGCATCAGCAGATCGCTGATCAACCTGCTCATACCAGCCCCACCGTCACACAATGTCCCCACGATATTAAACGCATCACCAACAGCAGCGACCGCGAACGATGCGAGGAGAGCATACATGGATTGCCTGTCCACCCTGCCCGTCCGAACAATCACGGATCGCATTGCCAGTTTGAGCGCGTTAGGCCGTATTCCGATCACAATCACCAAGACACACGCAAACAAACCCAAGCGGTACAAGGAACGCTCAAAGTGGTTCACACCTGGCTGAATCAATGGCATCGGGGCAGAAAAATCCACATCCCGATAGATCACCCAATACAGCAACACCAATGGAATGTAAGCCGAAACTCCGATCGCCGCCCTGATGGATAACAGCCTGCCCGAAACTCCCCATCGCTGGTGAGGCCGAATCAATGTCATCGCACCAACCCCAGAGAAGCACAAAGCGAGCAAACCTGCAAAGCTCACCCAGTTCCCCATGCCCAGATTCACATTCATTTTCGCTTGAACGATCTCATTGATCCGCAGCATCCACACGGAAATACATGCAATCAACGCTCCCACACTCCAGAGCACCACCCCATTGCCGACTATCCAAGGCGAAGCCAAATCTTCAAGCTCCTCCGCCTTCGGATCAACAATTCCAAGCAATGTCGCCCGGATCGACATGCCGCATTCAGGACAAACTTCCCGGATCGAAAGCCCACGGAGGTTGTACCCGCACCCAATACACATCAACTCCCCGGTCAACTGCCGAGCAATAGGATCAACGCCCGAGACATCCGGGACAACGCCATCATGTTTCATTCCGCTCATAACACTCCCACAACTCCGAGTGATGAACCAACAGCATACCATGATAAACCGGATTATGTGAACCCAAACCCCACATTCAGCCGTATTGTTGCCAATACGACAGGGACACAAATGCAAAAATTCATCGACACGCTCCGCAATCAAATACAAAAAACCTACCTCGGATCGCCCAGTTCCATCGACCAGCTCCTCTGCTGCCTGCTCGCTCGTGGACACGCACTCCTCGAAGATGTCCCAGGCGTCGGAAAGACCCTCCTCGCGTCCTCACTTGCAAAGTCCATCGACGCTTCCTTCTCCCGCGTCCAGCTCACCCCTGACATGATGCCAGCGGATTTGCTCGGATACACCGTTCTATCAAGAGACTCAGGTGAGATGCGATTCCAGCGAGGCCCGCTCTTTGCAAGCATCATCCTCGCGGATGAAATCAACAGAACCAGCCCCAGAACTCAATCCGCCCTCCTGGAATCAATGAGCGAAGGCATGGTCTCTATGGACGGCCATCGCTACAAACTCCCAGAACCGTTCATGGTTGTCGCAACCCAAAACCCCAACGACTTCCTCGGCACCTACCCACTCCCCGAAAACCAACTCGACCGCTTCCTTATGCGAATCTCGCTTGGATACCCCTCCGAAGAAAGCGAACGCAATCTCCTCCAACTCCGACCCTCAAGAACCATGCTCGGCAGCCTCGAACCGGTCATCCACGCAGACCAAGTCATCCAGATCCAATCCGAAATCGACAAAATCCATCTCAGCGATCCTGTAAAAGAATACATCGTCAACTTCGCACGCGCCACGCGTGAATCTGACCAGATCGATGTCGGAATCTCACCTCGCGGCTCGCTTGCTCTCGCACATGCGTCCCGTGCGTGGTCATGGATGCAAGGCCGAGACTATGTTGAACCGGATGATGTCTACCAACTCCTCGTACCAGTCTGCGCCCACCGCCTCGTCATCGGTGGCCCATCCACCGGAACCCAGTGGTCCAAAGCTGCAAACATCATCAAAACCATCGCACTCGAAATACGCAGCCCTGTCTAAAGCTTCAACAACTTGGCAATCGCCTCTATCGGATGCATCGCATGCACGCCAGTCGCATCAAGAATCTGGTGTCGGCATGATGTCCCCCCCGCCACCACACCAACCCCCTCACCTCGCGCCCGAACCGCAGGCATCAACCGTTGCTCACCGATTTTCATCGACAAGCCGTACTTGCCATCCATAAACCCAAACGAACCAGCCATCCCGCAGCATCCCGCATCAATCAAACGAGCTTGCCCTGCACACACCTGCTCAAACATCCCCATCGTCGTCCCGCTCCCCCACAACGCCTTTTGATGACAATGTGTATGAACCACAAACTCTAAACTTGTATCGATCTGCTCGACCATCGCAGGATGTTCGCCCCAGCCTTTGCCCACAAAGTCTTCTACCAACATCGCCTTTGATTGCAACGCCCCAAGCTTGTCCATAATCGATTCCGAGAGAAGATCGCCCCATTCATCCATGACTACCGACAATGCAGAAGGTTCAATAAAGAGCACTGCTTCGACATCTACACCGTCCAGAGAATCAGTAAGCCGATCAAGCGATCGCTCACCATCGAGCTTTGCAAATCCAAGATTCCCCTGTGAAATCGCAGACCGACCAAGATCTGTCACCGTCAACACACCAACCCCATAACCCAACTGATTCAAAACCGAAACCGCCGATGAAACAATCCAAGGCTCGGTATGCGTCGTCATTGAATCGGAAACCAACAACACCTTCCGTCGACTATCAACGGGCAACGGCACTGACCGCACAGGCCGTGCAAAGCGAGGTAACGATCGCTCAGGATGTACCCCAAGGGCGTGGTTCAAGACCGACCTGATTGGTGACCAAGTCGACATCGCATTGCTCACGCCAGGCGCCAACGAACCCATCCGATTCAACAGATGCACCCGTGACAAAACCTCCGCTTTCAACGGCACGCCGTTCTTCAAATACCCCTGCCATTGGTATTCCGCTTTGAGCTTCGCGATATCAACCCCACTCGGACATTCCGTCTTACACGCTTTACAACTCAAGCACAGATCTAGGGTCTTGAGTGTTTCTTCATCATCCCACTGCGCTTCGCCACCTTCACTACCAAACTTTGACTGCCCAGTGATCGCCAGCCGAAGCGCATTCCCGCGTCCACGCGTGGAGTGTCTTTCATCCAGCGTCCCCTGATACGACGGACACATCACGCCGTTCATTTTCTTCCGACACACCCCAGCTCCATTGCACATCTCAACCGCGTGTCCGAGCCCACCTTCCGTATCAAATCGCATCCCGGTGTCTGTGCCCTCAATGGTCAAATTAGTATGAGCAGGACGGATCCGAGTGTGCGAAGAGATCGACTCGATCGCCCCGGGGGACACAATGTTTCCCGGATTCAATAAACCGTGCGGATCGAACACCCGCTTGATCACTCTGTGCGCCTCCATCAATTCAGAACCCATAAACCGTTCAAGAACCGGTCCGCGTGCGCGTCCATCTCCATGCTCGCCAGACGCCACCCCCCCAAGTTCCTTTGCAAGGTCTGCACACTCCGAAGCAATACGATGCATCGCGAGTTCATCCGCCGAGTCCCGAAGATCCAGCAATGGACGAACATGCAACACCCCAACCGAAGCATGTGCGTAATACGACGCAATCGTTCCCTCACCCTCAACGATCGACCGAAGACGAGTCACAAACTCTCCGAGCCGATCCACCGGAATAGCACAATCCTCAATAAACCCCAACGGCTTCCGAACCCCTTCAACTCCATGCAGCAACGGCTCCCCTGCTTTCCGGAGCTTCCACGCCCGTTCCATATCATCCGGATCGGTAATCAACTCCACTGCCCCGTCGCCAACAATCCCTGTGACCCGATCAAGTCGCTGCTGAAGTTCATCAGCGGAGTCCCCAAAGAACTCCACATAGACAACCGCGCGAGTCACACCTGTCGCAAGCTTGGGAAGCAGATCTACATACCGCGATTGTTCTCGATTCTTTCTTGCCAAATCCAGAATCAAATCATCAAGGAGTTCCACCCCCGCCGGATCCAATCCAAGCAACCCGTCTACCGCACCGATCGCCTCATCCACTGATCCGAACGCGACCACCGCAAGCGCCTTTGCTCTTGGGATGCGTTGCAACTTGAGAGTCGCTCCAAGAGTCAACGCCAATGTCCCTTCACTCCCACAGAGTAGATGAGCCAAGTTCAATGACTCTGGTTCCCACCCACCAGCCTCAAGCTGATCCAAAACCACATCAAGCTGGTACCCCGCACTCCTCCGGGGTGTTTTGGGGTATCTCTCACGAATCAGATCCGCAATCGGTTGAACAATCTCAATGATTCGTCGCGATATCTCCATCACGCGAGGATGCTGAGCCGCACTCCCAAACCCAAACTCAACGCGTTCCCCATCCCACAAGCACGCATTGATGGATTCCACATTCTCTGAAGTCCGCCCGTACAGAATCGAATGCACCCCAGCCGCATTGTTCCCAATACAACCCCCAACCGTCGCTTGCCTTGCTGTGGAAGGATCCGGCGCGAAGAACAGCCCAGTATGTCTTATCTGGTCATTTAAATCATCAACAGTTATCCCCGCTTCAACCTTACACCGCAGTTGATCCTCGTCAATCGATAACAACGCGTCACACTTGCCTGAAAGATCAAGAACAACCGCACGATTGACGCACTGCCCCGCCAAGCTGGTGCCCCCACCACGAGGCAGCATTGCTACCCGAGCTTCTGCACACACCTCGATCGCCTTCACAGCGTCCTGAATCGATGCCGGCACGACGACCCCATCAGGGTGCACCTGATAGATCGATGCATCGGTGCTGTATAACCCCCTGCTGTGCGTATCAAAGAGCACATCCCCTTCAACAGTTTCTCGCAGTCGAGCCTGTACCTGTTCCATACTTCAACTCTCAGCCCACACGGGGCGATAGATGACCACAAAAAAACCCGCGGCCGTCAAGCCGCGGGTTCAGTATACGATTTACAAGCTCACAAATGAACTTGAATGAAGAATATCAATCGTAGTAAGGGTTGATCGAAGTCGAGCCATCGCCACCGATGTTGACTTCGTAGTACTGAGTGAGGTAAGCGTTGCGGTTGCTGCTCAGACCACTGAGTTCAACCTCAGTACCTGGCTCAACCTCAATGTCACGCTCTTGGTCATCTTCGTTCATGAAGATGTTGTCAGGCTGGTTCTGGTTGCGATCTTCGAGAGCGCTGTATGACCAGATGACTGACTCTGGGTCTGGACGGTTGTAGAACTCGACGTGAGCATCGTTGAAGCCAACGTTGCCTGCCCATTCGTTCCGTGAACCGTTCATTGCAAGAGTCACCGAGCTGCGACCCTGTGGGTTCTCGCCGCCTGCAGGACCTTCGTCAGCTGCATCGAGAAGTTCCCAAGCGCCTTCTTCTGGATCGTCAATGGTGTACACAGGACCACGGTTTGCAAGCGCTGGTTCCAGAGCTTGGAAGGTGTTCTGCCATTGTGCACGGCGTTGAACGAATGGTGGAATGTGAGCGTAGCTGAAGTTACCAAGACCTTCGTACTTGTCAAGCTCAACATCGCCCGCGGAAGCACCTGGGGTACCATCGTTGTAGAACGGATCGAGAGCTGATGCACGGAAGTTTGGATCCCAGAGTGCTTCAGTCTGGATGTTGCCGCCACCATCGACACCACCGATTGGTGAGTCATTCTGGTAATCAACGAACTGCTCGTATGAACCAGTTTCAACTGCACTGATACACAGTTCGGTTTCGATGATACCTTGAGCGATCAGAATCGAGAAGATGTTACCAGTGGTGTCCTTCTCGCGTGAGACAGTGATTTCGCCACCGATACGGATGGTCTTATCGTTCTTGTCGACACGACTTGGCAATGGGTAGTTGTCTTTGTTGTTACCAGCAAACACAACGAGACCCTGAAGGATCGAACGCACCTGGGTGCTGTCCTTCAACTGGTTCGCACGCTGACGCGCTTTACCAAGCGCAGGCAGCAAGATACCGATGAGCAACGCGATGATCGCAATGACCACCAGAAGCTCGATGAGCGTAAACGCACTTCTTTTCATGTTCTTCATAACATGACTCCTTTTTGTGCCAGCGAGGACTCCCCTCACTGACAAACCTTTGAACGACGAATCGATCAAACGATCGAATCGCACTACGCGCCCACGCTAATCGCCCGGTGGACACAAGGGCCGAAATGTCGGCTCAGTACGATTCGGCAGGAATCAAAATGCGGACTATTGTCCAATGAGTGCGATATGCTTGGTCGCCGAACCATCTTCGCCATGAATACTCTACGGAATCACTATCCGCAAAGCAAGCACCACAGGTTCCACGCACCCAAACACCCACCAAAGAATTTAGCCCATATTTACACCAATAACCCCACTGAGACCTTCCAAATGACCCAACCCACCGCCACACAGAGACTTCAGGACCTCGGCATCACCCTTCCACAAGCCACCAAGCCCCTCGCGTCATATGTCCCAACCCGCCAAACTGGGTCCCTTATCCACATCTCAGGACAAATCCCAATCAGCGAAGGCGAACTCATCGCCACTGGGATCGTCCCCACCACAGTGGATGAGGCAACCGCTGTCCGATGTGCAAGACAATGCACACTCAACGCACTCGCCGCCTTGCAAGACGCGATCGGCAATCTGGACAAAGTCACCAAGGTCGTCAAGGTCGGGGTATTCGTAGCCGCCTCCCCGGACTTTGGAGCACAACCAAGCATCGCCAACGGATGCTCTGATCTCCTCGTCGAGATCTTCGGCCAAGACATCGGACAACACGCCCGCGCCGCCGTGGGTGTCGCCTCACTCCCACGCAATGTGCCGGTGGAGATCGAGTTTATTTTCGAAGTCAGTTAATGCTTACGCAAACGCTTTGTTGTAATCCTCAAGGAACTTCTTGAGGCCGTTGTCCGTGAGCGGATGCTGCATCAACTGCTTAATCACATTCATCGGCACCGTCGCAACATCTGCACCGATCAACGCGCATTCAAGCATGTGCTTCGGATGACGAATCGAAGCCGCGAGAATCTTGGTCGCAAACGCATAGTTGTCATAGATCGTGCGGATCTGCGAGATCAACTCCGTCCCGTCCTGCGAGATGTCATCCAAACGACCGATGAACGGCGAAACCAAATACGCCCCCGCTTTCGCGACCATCATCGCTTGCATCGACTGGAAACACAGCGTCATGTTTGTGCGGATGCCCTCGTCACTCAGTGCCTTGCACGCTTTGAGTCCATCAACAGTCACAGGCAGCTTGACCACGATATTGTCCGCGATCTCAGCACGCATCTTGCCCTCTTTGACCATCGCGTCGTATTCAAGAGCAATCACTTCTGCCGAGACAGGCCCACGCACAATCTCACAGATTTCCGCAAGACGCTTGCCGTAATCGATCCCCTCTTTCGCGATGAGCGATGGATTGGTAGTCACACCATCCAGAACCCCAAGGTCGTGTGCTTCACGGATTTCGTCAAGATTCGCGGTATCGATGTACAGTTCCATTGGATGCTCCAGGGTCGGTGAATCGGTCTCAAAAAGCAGGACAAGACTCTAGGCAATCCGCTTTCAGAATCGACCCCAAATCACCTTCAATCGAGCAACTCAAGCAACGATCGACGCATCAACTTCCCAGTCATGTTTCTCGGAAGCGTATCGACAATCACCACTTTCCGAGGCACCTTGTAGCCCGCCAACCGTTCTCTACACCAATGAATCAACTCATCCGCTTCAACTGATGCCCCCTCATCAAACTCAACAAATCCGACAGGCACCTCGCCCCGCATCGGATCAGACTGGCCAACCACCCCCGAAGCCGCAACCGCGGGATGCGCGTTGAGCACCTCCTCGATCTCTCGAGGAAACACATTCTCCCCACCAACAATCAGCATCTCTTTGATCCGACCTGTAATCGACAAGAACCCATCCGCATCAATGCGTGCCATATCTCCAGTCCGCAGATACCCACACTCATCAAATGCCGCAGCCGTCAACTCTGGATGGTTCAGATACCCCTGCATCACATTCGGTCCCCCAATCCGAAGCTCACCATCAACACCAGGCCCAAGCTCACGACCCGACTCCGGATCAACAATCCGCTGGATCACCCTCGGAAGCGCCCTCCCCACAGCTCCAATCTTGTGCCCCTCATGCGGCAGCATCACATTCGTTACCGGCGCTGTCTCCGTCATCCCATACCCCTCGCAGATCCGCACCCCAAAACGGTCAAAGAACCGATCCGAAACATCCCTCGGCAGGGGTTCTCCACCAGACAACGAAATTCGCAACGATGACAACGCATCATCACCCGCACTCTTCACCGTCATCAACGCGTTGTACATCGAAGGAATCCCGACATAAATCGTCGCCTTGTTCTCCTCAATTGCGCCAATCACCCGCTTAGGCATAAACCGCGCCGAGTAAATCACCTTGCACCCGAACATCAAAGGAAGCAGTGTCAACGCCGTGATCCCAAACGAGTGGAACTGAGGCAACACACCAACAAAGACATCGTTCGAGTTGATCGCAATATGCTCATGCACCTGCGCCACATTGCTCATCATGTTCCGATGACTCAGCATCACCCCTTTGGGTTTCCCAGATGTCCCAGAGGTGTACAAAACCACAGCCAACGACTCTTTGCCCACACACTTGGGCAAACGCGGACTCGGCAACGAACGGAAGTTCAAATCCTCGAGATACACAACCGTCTTTGCTCTAGGAACATATCCAAGATGCTCAACGAGCTTCCGCGAAGCGATCACCAGATCACACCCCGCATCATCAATCACATATTCGAGCGTTTCTTGTTCACTCAAATAATTCAATGGCACAATCGTCTTGCCCGCGAGCCAGACCCCGTAACTCGCCGCCGCGAAAGCACCAGAGGTTGGCAGCAAAATCCCCACACGCGTCGATGAAGATTTCGCATCCACCAGATCCGCAATATGCGATCCAGCAACCAACAAATCAATCCCGCGATACGCGCGAGAATCATCCTCGATCAATACACGCTTGGACCGCTTCAGAAACGACCAAGTCAACGCAACTCCAAGATTCATACAAAGCTCCGATCCATGCCCCGCAGCGTACACCACCTGCGAGTCATATGCAATCGGCTCACCCACCCACTACCAAGGCCAAATCTCCAGCCCGTGCGGCGCGTTCCGGATGTCCATCGATACATTGACCGACGCAACCATCTCCCCACTCGCTCGATCAAACGCGCTCACCGTCCCAGGTGATGACCCTACAAAGAGCAACCCACGCTCCTCATCCACACACAACCCACGCCCAAACCCCTGCCTTGCATGGTCATCCCCAATTCCAGTGAAGGTCATCTCCGATTCGTCATACACAGGGTACTCGAATCGTTTGAGTGCTTTACCTCGACGATAAGCGATCACCAAACGATCCTCACCAGTGGAGTTCATCACAATCAACCCATCACCCAAAGGTTGACAGTTGTGCGTCGTCTGAGGCACCTTCGCATACACCTCAATCGAATCCCCAACCAACCGCAACATCGCAGGTATCCCAACGCCTGATACAAACACCGCCCCGTCATTGAAATAAACCTGATTGATGTGCAGCGTGTCCGCCTTGGGCGGCCCCTCATCACCCTCAGGGTCATACGCCCGAGTGCCAAACCCAGACTTCCCAACCCCGACCCACCAAGCGCGATCAAACCGCTCGTCCACCACATCAAATCGCAACACCGAATCAAAGCTTGTACTGCTCAAGTAAATCGATCGATCCCCGTCATACGAAATCTCATGGCAATGGTGCAAAAACTTGCACCGAAACGATTTCAAAATATTCCAATCCCGATCGAACACAAACAACTCATCCGATGCCGCGATGTAGATGTGCTCCCCAACAAAGCAAATCCCGCGGAGCCCCCGCCCCATCCCTCGGCCTTCCCAGTCGATCTCCACCGCGTTCCAATCAAGCACCTGCTCAAACGCACCAGTCTCCATATCTATCAGATACGCTCCACCATGCGAATCACCTTGTTGGGTCGACCGAATCACATCCGTCATGAGTACCTTTGGAAGCGTCATGAAACCAACCCCTCAGCAATAACCGACGCGATCGCATCAGACTTCGTATGCGAAAGCGACACAAACCACCGATCAATCCCCATCGAGTCCGCGATCTCTTTCGCCCGACCACTGACTTTGAGTTCCGGCTTCCCAGACTTGAGCCGCACCACCTCAACATCCGTCCACCCGATGCCCTGGCTCCACCCCGTCCCGATCGCTTTGAGCGCCGCTTCCTTTGCCGCAAACCGGACCGCGAGATGCTCGACGCGCCGCACAGAATCACCCGAATCAATCACTTCTTGTTCGGTGAAGCATTTCTTGAGAAACGATTCTTCATGGCGCTGGAGGGATTGCTCGATCCGAGCAACCTCAACGATGTCCACTCCGTGACCGATGATCCCTCGAGCAGCGCCGCTCATTTCTTCGACTCAGCTTTCGTCTTCGGCGCAGACTTTGATTCGGACTTCTTTCCGGCTTTCGAATCGGCCTTGCTCTCTGACTTGCTTTCGGACTTGGTTTCAGGCTTGGCCTCCGAAGCCTTCTTGTCCACCTCCGCGCTCTTCTTGTACGAATCGCTCCGGTAATCAGTCTCGTAGAACCCCGAACCTTTGAACATCACCGCCGCACCAGTTCCGATGAGCCGTTCGAGCGCCATCTTCCCGCACTCGGGACACTTCTTCTTGACCCCAGCACTCATCGACTGGAACAGCTCGAACTCATGATCGCACGCGTTGCATCGGTAGTCATAGGTAGGCATTGTTACTCGCCCTCACCTGTAGATGATTCATCCGCATCCGAGTTCTCGGGAGCAACCCCCACCTTCGCGGGACGGATCACCCGATCACCAAGCTTGTATCCAACGCCCATCACCAGCGAGATATGTCCCGGCTCAACCCCGTCAGCCGCTTGCTGCATCATCGCCGCATGAGGTCCCGGATCAAACACATCGCCGACCTTGGGCTCGATCGCGCTCACGCCGTACCCCGAGAGCATCCGCAAGAACTCGCTCCGGATCATCTCCACACCCGCGATGACATCCTTCGCGGATACCTTCTCAGGATCCTGCAACAGCGCCATCTCAAAGTGATCCATCAGCGGGATCAGCGCCTGCACAACTCCCTGGCGCGACGAAATCCGAGCTTCCTGCTCGTTCATCGAAGCACGCCGCTGGAAGTTCTGATGCTCCGCCGCCATCCCCTGAAAGCGTCCAAAGTTCTCATCACGCTGAGAGATCGTGTCGAGCAACGCTCCAACGATCTCCTCGCTCTCAGGCGCGTACTCGAGCTCGCCAGACAAAGCCATCTGACGAATCGTCTCAAAGCGTGCCGCGCGGTCTGCATCAAACTCCGCCTCGATCTGCTCAGGAGTCTCGGTCTCGTTGATGTCGTGTACTTCTTCAGTGTTGTTCATTGTGTCACCGTTCATTTCATCACCCATCGCATTATCCACCCAACAGATCAGTGATCTTCTTAAAGAATCCATGGCTCTCAGGATTCACATGCTTGTCTTCAGTCTCCGCAAACGCACGCAGCAGTTCTTCCTGCTTGCTTGTCAGCTTCTTCGGAGTCTCGATCTTCACCACAACAATCAGATCCCCACGACGACCGCTCCGAAGGTTTGGCAATCCAGCCCCCTCGATCCGGAGCAACTCTCCATACTGCGTCCCCTTCTTGATCGTCAACTTCTCCGACCCCTCAAGCGTCGGGACCTCAAGCTCCGCACCAAGCGACGCCTGCGTAAAGCTGATCGGCATCTCCATCAATAGATGATCCCCATCCCGCTCAAACAAATCATGGTCCTTCACACGCACCACGACATGCAGATCCCCGCGAACCCCAGTCCCATCCGGACTGTGCTCCGCCGCAGGAGGTTCCCCCTCACCCTGTACGCGCACCGCTTGACCATGATGCACACCCGCCGGGATTTTCACAGAAAGCGAACGCTTTTTACCCGTCCGTCCGCGCCCATGACAAGTCCCGCACTTGTCTTTGACGATCTTTCCACTCCCCCGACAAGCAGGACACGCGACGACCATCCGGAACATCCCACCAAGCCCCGCTTGCTGGACCTTCCCCTGACCGCCACACTGGCTACAGGTTTCTGGAGTCGTCCCAGGCTTCGCGCCCGATCCAGTGCAAGTCTCGCAGACATCCATCCGCGTGAACTCAACATCCTTCGAAGTCCCAGACAGCACCTCTTCAAGCGTCAGCGACACCTGCGTCTCAAGGTCATACCCCCGAGCCGACGCACGCTGCCCGCGTGCCTGACCACCGAAGCCGCCGCCCCCACCGCCGAAGATGTCGTTGAACATCGAGAAGATGTCATCGACATTCATCCGATTAAAGTCATGCGTCGCCGCCCCCTGACCACGCAGACCATCATGACCATACTGGTCATAAATCTTCCGCTTCGAGTCATCCGAAAGCACCTCATACGCTTCCGCGGCTTCCTTGAACTTCGCTTCCGCTTCCTTGTCATCCGGATTCTTATCCGGATGGTGCTTCATCGCCAAACGCCGATACGCGCGCTTAATCTCATCCGCATCCGCAGACTTCCCAACGCCCAGTACATCGTAATAATCGCGTGTCGTCGTCATAATCAGAACCCCCACCGTTTCCGGCAGGGGTCTGGTAAATCAATCAACAAGAATCAGCATACAGCCCCAACAACAGGCTCAGCATCTTCCTTCAAATCAGTCAGCATCACATCCGTCGTAAGCATCAAGCCCGCGACCGATGCTGCGTTCACGATCGCGCTCTTCGCGACGAGTGCCGGGTCGATGATCCCCGCTTTGACCAAGTCTTCGTAGTCACCGGTCGCCGCGTTGAGTCCGATCGAGCCGCTCTCTTCGCGGATGGTTTCCACCGCGAGATCGCCATCAAACCCAGCGTTGTCCGCGATCTGCCAAGCCGGTGCCTGCATCGCCTTCATGACGATGTCAAACCCGAACTTCTCATCGCCCTTCACCTTCTTCTGAGCAGGACCCATCATGTCCGCAGCACGGATCAGCGTCACGCCGCCGCCAGGAACAAACCCTTCCTTCGCAGCCGCACGAGTCGCGTGCATCGCGTCGTCAACGAGATCCTTGGTCGCCTTCATCGCTTGCTCAGTGACACCACCAACATTGATGATCGCAACGCCACCAGTCAGCTTCGCGTGACGCTCCATGAGCTTCTCGCGATCGTAATCACTGGTCGACTTGTCGTGCTGTGCTTTGATCGTCGCCGCACGAGCAACGATCTCGGTCTTCTTGCCGCCACCCTTGACCATGGTGGTGTTGTCCTTAGTGATGGTGACCTTCTTCGCCTTACCAAGCTCGTTGAGCTCGATCGACTCCAACGAACGGCCAAGGTCCTCACTAAAGTAAGTCCCACCGGTCAGCACTGCAATATCTTCCAGCATCGCCTTGCGACGATCACCGAAACCAGGTGCTTTCACAGCAGAGATGTTCAGCGTGCCACGCAGACGGTTCACAACCAGAGCCGCGAGTGCTTCGTTCTCGATATCCTCAGCGATAATCAGCAAAGGTTTCCCAGCAGTCGCCACTTTATTGAGCAACGGCAGCAAGTCACCAAGATTGCTGATCTTCTTCTCGTGGATCAGAATCATCGGATCCTCAAGCTCACACTCACCAGTCGTCGGATTCGTCATGAAGTAAGGCGAAAGGTAGCCCTTATCAAACTGCATCCCCTCGACATACTCCAAAGTCGTTTCGTTCGAGTTCCCGCTCTCGATCTCAACAACACCATCAGCGCCGACCTTGTGGATCGCTTCCGCGATCAGTTCACCGATATTCGCGTCGTGATTCGCCGAGACGGTCGCGATCTTCTTCAGATCCGCCTTGCCCTTGCATGGAGTCGCGAGCGAGTCAATCGCTTCGCTCGCCGCTTGTGCAGCCTTGTTGATGCCACGCTGGACATGCACCGGATTCGCACCAGCAGCAACAACCTTCAAGCCTTCGCTAAAGATCGCTTGAGCAAGCACAGTCGCACAAGTCGTCCCGTCGCCCGCTTTATCAGCAGTACGCTTCGCGACCTGATGCAGCATCTTCGCGCCCATCGATTCAAACTGCGATGGAAGCTCGATTTCCTTCGCTACCGAAACGCCGTCCTTGGTCACATGAGGACCGCCGTACGATTTCTCGATCACGACATGCCGACCCGCAGGCCCCATCGTGCACTTGACCGCATCGGTCAGCTTATCAACGCCCTTCTTCATCTCAAGAAGCGCCTTGTCATCAAACATGATCTGTTTATTGCTCATTGTTCTACCTTTCAATCAGCAAGCCATAGCCGCCGATGCGTTCATTTCACTTACGAGAAGACGCCCAAGAGTTCCGACTCACGAAGAATCAGATGCTCCACGCCATCAATATCAACCTCGGTCCCCGCATAGGTCGAGTACACAACCCGATCACCCTTGCCGACACTCATCTCAGCACGGTTCCCATTCTCAAGCACCTTCCCAGGACCCACGGCCACAACCGTCCCCTGAATAGGCTTCTCCTTACTCGACTCAGGCAAGTACAGCCCGGAAGAGGTCATCGACTCTTGCTCAACTGGCTTCACCAGCACACGATCTTCAAGTGGTTTGACTGACATAGTTCATATCTCCATCGCTTTACGCGGTTGATTTGTTTGTTGATTCCAAGACGCTGGGATTAGAAACCCATCCCGCCCATACCAGGCATTCCGCCCATGCCGCCCATTCCAGGCATGCCCATACCACCCATGCCGCCCATACCCGCCATCGGGTCGCGGCCAGCACCGTGATCATCCGACACACCCTTCTCAGGCTTGTCCGTCACAATGCAATCCGCAGCAAGCAGCACAGTCGCGACCGACCCCGCATTGACAAGCGCCGAACGATCGACCTTCGCAGGGGTCATCACGCCTGCTTTGAGCAGGTCTTCGTAGGTATCAGTCAAAGCGTTGTAGCCGTTGGAACCAGTCTGCTCCGAAACCTTCGCAACCACGACCGATCCCTTCGCGCCCGCGTTCTCTGCGATCGTGCGAAGCGGAACCGAAAGCGCCCGGTAGACAACATTCATGCCCGCCGCGTAATCGTACTTGACCTGACCGATGTCCTGCGAGGTAACATCCGTCGCCTTACCAAACACGCTCTTCCAGTCCTTGTTGTTCGCGATGACATTCTGAGCACGGATAAAGCTCGTCCCGCCACCCGCAACGATGCCCTCAGCGAGAGCCGCACGAGTCGCGTGCAGCGCGTCCTCGACGCGTGCCTTCTTCTCTTTGAGTTCCGCTTCTGATCCAGCACCGACATTGATCTGTGCCACGCCACCGGTCAGCTTCGCGAGGCGCTCTTGGAGCTTCTCGCGATCGTAATCGGAAGACGAGTTGTCAATCTCCGCACGGATCTGAGCGATGCGATTCTGAATATCCGAAGTCGAACCCGCCCCCTCAATGATGGTCGTGTTGTCGCTGCTGATCTCAACCTTCTTCGCAAGACCAAGCTGAGCGATCGAGACCTTGTCCAGATCCGTAGCCAGATCCTTCATAAACGCCTCGCCGCCCGTGAGAACAGCAATGTCCTGCAGCATCTGCTTGCGACGATCGCCGTACCCCGGCGCCTTGACTGCACACACCTGAAGCGTGCCGCGGAGCTTGTTAATCACCAGCGTGGAGAGTGCCTCACCAGTGATGTCCTCAGCGATGATCAGCAGTGGCTTTTTCGCTTCCATGACTTTTTCGAGGAGAGGAACAAGCTTCTGAATATTGTCAATTTTGTCCTCATGCACCAGAACGAGACACTTGTCGAGCACAACCTTCATGTCCTCAACATCAGTCACAAAGTTCGGAGACAAGAACCCACGATCAAACTGCATCCCCTCAACCACAGTCACATCGGTCTCGAGCCCCTTGCCCTCTTCAACCGTGATCACGCCGTCCTTGCCAACCTTCTCGAACGCACCAGCCATGATCTTGCCGGTCTCCGGATCGTTGTTCGACGAGATCGTCGCGACATTCTCGATGTCCTTCTTGCCCTTGACCGGGGTCGCCATGTCGTCAATCGACTGAGCCGCGATCTCGATCCCCTTCTTCATGCCGCGAACCAACGCATTCGCATCGACTCCAGCAGCAATGTAACGGAGACCTTCCTTAAACAGCGCCTCCGCGAGCACAGTCGCGGTTGTGGTGCCGTCACCCGCGTCGTCCGAGGTCTTCGCGGAAGCTTCCTTCACGAGCTTCGCGCCCATGTTCTCCGCCTTGTTGACCAGTTGAACCTCTTCAGCAACCGAAACGCCGTCCTTGGTGACGGTCGGGCCGCCCCACGACTTATCGATCACCGCGTTGCGACCGCGAGGTCCAAGGGTCACTTTCACAGCTGCGGCGAGTTTCTCAACCCCAGCCAGAAGTGCCTGCCGTGCTTCGACATCAAAAGTAAGCTCTTTGCTTCCCATCGCGGATTCTCCATATTCAGTGGGTTTCAACCCAGACAGCCACCCAAGAGCGGCAGGTTTCATTCTTTCAAGCACGCCACAAGCGCAGCCATGCACCCCACCATTGGCAATCCTCATGCCAATCCCCACATCCGCAACCCCTGTAAACTACCAAAACTCACCCCGTCTCAGCCCGCCACACCAGCAACACGCCTATCCACCCTGCCAAGCTGGCAGCCACACAACCTCCGTTCCCAGTCCAACATCCCCCATCAACCCTGCTATCATGATTCCACTCGGCAAGGATGCCGAACCGGAAGCCCGAAACACGGAGCCAGTCGATGCTGTCAGCCACCCTCGCAAGCAACCCAATCAACGCCTATCTCCCCATTTTCTTCATGCTCCTCGCAGCCGTCGGATTCGGCGCGATGAACCTCGTCGGATCAGCTCTACTCGGCCCATCCCGCAAAGGCGAACGCAAAGGCGTCACCTACGAATCGGGTATGACCCCCATCAATACCGCCCGTAAACGCTTCAATATCCGCTTTTACCTCATCGCGATGGTCTTCCTCGTCTTCGATATCGAAGTCATCTTCCTCTACCCATGGGCGCAGACCTTCACCTCCCTCGACCCACGCTCAGACGCCTCCACCATCTGGCTCCTCCGCATCTTCTTCTTCATGCTCACCACCGTCGTCGCATACATCTACGGCTACCGAAAAGGTGTCTTCAAGTTCGACTAACACCCGAACCCAAACCACCCGTGAGTGCACCAACCACCCATCCAAGCGAACGAACAACCCCTTTGCGCTCATCAACTGGTGAACGAATCGCCGCTGGACTGGTCGCAATCGTCACCCTCGCTGTCCTCACAACCGCCGCATGGCTCACCCCAAACCCCGATGGACACGCCACGCACACACAACTGGGCATGAACAAATGCACCTGGGTCGTCTGGTTCGACAAACCCTGCCCAACCTGCGGCATGACCACCTCATTCTCCCACGCAGGAGAAGGATCATGGACCACCGCGACCCTCACACAACCGATGGGAGCACTCCTCGTTCTCCTCACAACCATGATCTTCTGGGGAGCAACGCATCAGGCCCTCACCGGCTCGCGTATAGGATCGGTCGCCCAAACCGCTATGCGACCCAAACTCGTCATCACCATGCTCGCACTCGCCGCCGCCGCGTGGGTGTATAAAATCAACACCTGGTCCTGACCCCGGACATACAAGCCCGACCGGATACACAAGCATGATCAATCCAAAACGATCCCATCTCGCAACACTCCTCGCACTGGTCACCATCACGACCATGACGACCATGCCAGGCTGCATCGTTCCCGCCCTCGTCGGCGGCATGGCGGAATCCCACCGCCGAACAGGGAGCACCACCTACGACGCAGAATACTCCCGCATCGAAGGCAAGTCCTTTGCCGTCGTCTGCTCCGCATCACGCGTCATCGAAGCCGAGCACCCAGGAATCACCGCACGCATCAACCAGCGCGTTAACGACCGCCTCATCCAGAACGCGAACCCCTCCTACGCGATCCCTTCAAACGATCTGCTCACCGTCCTCTACAACACCCCGCAATGGCCCGCGATGACACGCGAAGACATCGCCAACATGCTCGGGGTCGAACGCCTCATCGTCATCGAAATCGTCGAGTACACACTCAACGAACCAGGGAACCAATATGTCTGGGCCGGCGCCGTCGCCGGGGTTGTTTCAGTCTATGAATCAGACTCCGCGCTTCCCAACGACCCCATCTTTGAACGCGCCATCAGCATCACCTTCCCAGACTCAACCGGATACATGCGCGACGATATCCCAGAAGCCGCCGTTACCGCAGAACTCTCCAACCGATTCATCAACCGCGCCGCCTGGCTCTTCTACGAACACGAAGAAGCCAATATCATCCCGTACTAAATCAAACACCGATCGAAGCTCATGAACACACCCATCTCCCGCACAATCACACGAGCCCTCGCGCTCATCACCATGCTCTCATGTATCGCAGGTTGCAATGTCGTCACCCCCATCGCCTACGCGATCCACGGCCCAGAGAAAATCAATCCCACCTACACCCTGCCAGAACACGCAACGACAGTCGTATTTGTAGACGACCCCTCAAGCAAAATCGCACAACGAAGACTCCGATACGCGATGGCAGACACCGCAACGAGTCAACTCCTCGAAAAACGGGTCCTCACCGACATGCTCGAACCGCGTGGCATCATCGCCGCCGCGACCAAAGACTCACACTCAAAACGCATGAGCATCACAGAGCTGGGCAAATCCGTCGGCGCCGATATCGTCATATACGCCGTCGTCACCAACTTCTCCCTCTCACCAGAAACAGGATCCTACATCCCCCAAGCCTCGCTCCGCGTCAAAGTCATCGATGTTGCAGAAGGCAAACGCGTTTGGCCAGACACCGAGTTTGGATTCCCACTCGAAGTCCAGATCCCACAACTCCCAGGACTCTCCCCAGATGGCAACGCTGGTCAACTCGCAATTGAGCAACAACTCGCCAACCGTGCCGGACTCGGGATCTCCCAACTCTTCTACCGTCACGAGATTGGTGAAACAGTCCTCAACCGAAGATAACACACCGACTCCTCGCAACGACGAAAAGCCAACCGCGAAGCACCATGGACTCAACCGTTCAAAACCATCCCAACCCCACTTCCGCTGCGATCCACATGATCGCGCCGCCTTCGACATCCACATCCGCTACCAAATCAATCGGCCGAACCATCCCAACTCTGCTCCTCGCAGGGGCACTGCGTGAACACCTCACACCGGCACCACCCCAAAGCCGCGTCATCATCATCGGAGACTCAACAACGAAGGACTCCGCCAACTCGATGGGTCTTCACTTCACAGACCACTACACCCCCATCCTCGCAAACCCAAACACACTCAAGCGCAAGATCCTCTCCCACCTCCAAAGCTTGCCAACAACGCCATCGAGAGTGCTCTGCTGGTCCGATGAACTCATTCACCTCGCGTGTCCGCTCGCTTCCAAACTCGACATCCCCTGCGAACTCATCTCGACCAAACCAAGCATCATCAGCAAAGCCCCGCAGAATATCGACACCATCCGCGTCTTTGAACCAAGCGATCACGATCGCTGGCAAGACCTCAGACACACATGCACCTCCGATCAACTCCTGTCTGCCCTTGTTGATCCCCCGACTCCTTCCCCAGAACAACGCTGGAGTGCAAGAGCAAGCCTCAGCATTGATGAGCAAACCATCGTCATCGGTGCGATCGCGGACCTCTCAAGCGAAGTAGACGCAAGAGAGTTCGCATTCCTGCTCGGACTCCTCTCCGTTTCTGGATACAAAGTTCTCGGCATCGTACCAAAAACCGCAAACCACCTGAGCCAAGCAATCCGCCATCACCGCGGACTCGGTCAACCATTCCGACTCCTCACCACCACCGACCCAATCCCCGCACTCCTCCCAATACTCGACGCCGTCATCCACCCCACCGACGACATATGCGGCTCAACCCAACTCATCAACCGACTCTGCGAACGCGCGGAAATCCCAGTCCTCCAACTCCGACACGCTGGCAAAGCAGGTTTCTCACGAGCACAGAGTTCAACCAGCCAACTCCTCGACGACATCGATCAGATTGTCGCGAACATGCAATCCCAACTCACCCACGCGTAAACTCGCTCATGCCCGACCAACACACCGTCCTCTTCGTCTGTCTCGGAAACATCTGCCGCTCCCCCCTCGCCCACGGCATCTTCCAGCACCTCGTCGACCATAGCAACCTCGCAGACAAGTTCCACATCGACTCATGCGGCACCGGCGATTGGCATGTCGGCAACCCACCAGACCCCCGCTCCATCCAAACCGCCTCCATCTACGGCATCGACATCACCCACCAACGAGCCCGCCAGTTCAACCCAACCACAGACATCGAACGCTTTACATACATCATCCCGATGGACGCAAGCAACAAAAAGAACCTCATCAAACTCGGTGTCCCCGAACCCAAACTCACCCTCATGAGAGCCTACGACCCCACCCTCAAAACACCACAAGATGTCCCCGACCCCTACTACGGCGGAAACGACGGCTTCGACAAAGTCTACCACATGCTCACCCGCGCTTGCCAAGGTCTTCTTGATCACATCGACCACGAGACCCACGCACAAAGAACATAACCACCGACCCAATCCCCGCAAACCGAAACGAGGGATCAATGTACCGCTCAATCACATAAAAACAGAAGTAGTAAAGCCGTGCCGACGACCACACCAATAAACAAATCAAAGCCAGCGTCCGCCACCGAAACTCCGGAAGCAGCAAACCCGCCGCACTAACTAGAACAATGAGGACGAAGCACAATGCTTTGAAATACATCCAGCCAGAATGCTTGAGATCAGGTCCCATACACCCCGATACGCATCACTACCCATGAAGATCCAAGATCAACAGTGCGGTCGCTCGGTCAGCTACTTCGTCTTCACCAAGCCCCATCGAGTCAACACGCACTCTTCCAAGATACTCAGAAATCTTGTGCGCATCGTCACCGCGATACACCATCCCAGCAAGTGTCAGTGAGTAGCTTTGATACTCTGAAGCTGAGTGTTCTGGAGCTGTTTCCATCATCCCAATCGGGTCCCAATACTCCGCTAGGACAGCGTTCACTTGCTTTGCAAGCCGCATGATAAGTTTCTTCTCAGATTGATGACTCAAGTCACAGGTCCAACATCAACCGCGCCGGATCCTCGATTGCATCCTTGATGCTCACCAAGAACTGCACCGCTTCCGCACCATCAACAATGCGATGGTCATAGCTGAGCGCCAGATACATCATCGGACGAAGCGCGATCTGACCCGGATTGTTCGGATCTTCAACCGCACGCTTCTTGATGCCGTGCATCCCAAGGATCGCACTCTGTGGCGGGTTCAGAATTGGAGTCGACATCAAGGACCCAAAGATCCCACCATTGGTAATGGTGAATGTCCCACCCATCATCTCGCTGAGTTCAAGCTTGTTTTCCCGAGCACGCGTTCCCAAATCTTTGATAGACGATTCAATCCCTGCGAAGCTCATCGTCTCGGTGTTCCGAAGCACAGGCACAACAAGACCCTTTTTCCCTGCGACCGCAATCGCGATGTCTTGATAGCTGTGGCTCTGAATCGCAGGCTTCCCATCCTCACCCGCAGTGATATACGAGTTAATCAACGGAAACTTCTGCAATGCCTGCACACACGCCTTGACGAAGAATGACATGAATCCCAGCCCGACACCGTGCTTGTCCGCAAAGCTCTCTTTGTACTGCTTCCGAAGATCCATCACCGCGCCCATATCCACCTCGTTGAAGGTGGTCAGCATCGCTGCAGTCTGCTGTGCTTCAACAAGTCTTGAAGCGATCTTCTGACGCATAGGACTCATCCGCTCGACGACAACCTCCCGCGATCCCCCAACAGCCGCAGGAGCAGCACTTGGCGCTTTCGACGCACCAGACTGAACAAACCCAAGCACATCTTGCTCTCGGATTCGCCCCCCCGCACCGGTTCCAGTGACGAGTGCGAGATTCACCCCTTTATCCTCCGCAAGCTTGCGAGCCAAAGGCGTCGCCTTCACATCACCCCCAGAAGCAGATGCAGAAGCTGGTGCAGGAGCAGGTGCTGGTTTGGGAGCTTCTGCGACAGCCGTCGCCGCTGCAGATGCCTCAGGTTCAGGCTTCGCCTCAGCAGCAGGAGCCGACTCGCTAGGCGCAGGAGCAGCCCCCCCTCCAGCAGGCTTCGCGGCAGACTCATCAATCTGACCAACAACAGCACCAACCTCGACCTCATCACCTTCAGCAGCAGAATGAGAAACCACACCTGACGCCGGAGCAGGAACTTCCATGGTCACCTTATCGGTTTCGAGCTCGAGGACAGTCTGATCGCGCTCGACATACTCCCCATCAGCGACACTCCACGCGGAGATCACTCCCGAGGTCACGGATTCGCCGACAGTTGGAATTTCAATCTTGGTAGTCATTGTTCATGCGTCCTTGTATAACCGTACACACCGTCAACCAGCTCTTACGCGCGTGCCGCCGCGACCTTCGCTTCCTTGCCAGACGCCTCAGGTTTCGCCCCGATCGCCTGTGTGAGAATCAACTCTTGCTCGATCTTGTGCTGAGACTTCGATCCAGTCGCAGGCGAACTCGACCGCGCCCGGCCAATGTATCGCGGCCGCGCCCAACCCAACTTCTCCTGCACCATATCACTCACATACAACCATGCACCCGCGTTGTATGTCTCTTCCTGCACATACTCGATCGCCACTTTGTCAGGATACCGCGAAACAATCTCCTGCAGCATCGAATCATGGAACGGATACAACTGCTCAATACGGATGATCGCAGTGTCTTTCCGACCAAGTTCTTCACGACGAGCATCAAGCTCATGGTAAATCTTCCCGCTGCAAAGCAGAACGCGATCCACCCCGGAACGATCCCATCCACCCGAAACAAACTTCGGATCATCAAGCATCTCTGAGAAGTATCCACCCTCAAGAATCTCATCGAGCGAGCTCGTCGGCGTACGAAGCATGCTCTTCGGAGTCAAAACAACCAAAGGCTTCCGGAACGAACGCTTCATCTGACGACGATACATATGGAACACCTGCGCCGCAGTTGATGGGTACACGATCTGCATGTTGTTCCCGCCGCAAAGCTCGAGGAACCGCTCGACCCGACACGAAGAGTGTTCAGGACCAGCGCCCTCGTACCCGTGAGGCAACAGCATCACAAGCCCACTCCAGCGATCCCACTTAAACTCAGCGGACGCGATGAACTGATCGATGATTGCCTGCGCACCGTTGACAAAATCACCAAACTGCGCCTCCCAGATCACAAGCATCCTCGGATCCGCGAGCGAGTATCCATAATCAAACCCAAGCACACTCGCTTCTGACAACGGAGAATCGTACACGCAAAGCTTCGCCTGCCGTTCCTTCCCATCCTCTCCAAGCGTGCCTGCAGGGTGATCAGTCCCCTCAATCCCAAGCTCACGAATCGTGTTCAAAGGCGTGAAGGGCTCCGCAGTCTTCATATCACGAACAACCGCGTGACGATGCGAGAATGTTCCGCGACGACAGTCCTGTCCAGACAACCGAACCGGGTGCCCCTCGACCAGCAACGAACCAAAGGCAAGTTGCTCCGCATCCGCATAACTGATCAAGTCCGCAGATGCGAGCTCAGCACGCTCTGCAAACAGCTTCTTGAGCTTCGGATTCAAACTGAACCCTTCAGGAACTGAACCGATCGCCCCAGCAACCTCCGCGATCATCTCGCGAGAAACCCCGGTTTCCAAACGATCAAAGTTGTACTCATGCGTCTGACCAGCCCAGCGTTGTGAACCCGGATCAATCGCAGGGTCCTGCGCGCTTTCCTTTGCAGAGCGCTGCGCCCGCTCGAGAGTCTCAGTAATCCGATCATCAATCGATTGACGATCCGCTTCCTGAATCACACCCTCGCTGAGCAGTTTCTCTGTGTACAGCTTGAGCACAGAGTCCTTGCTCTTAATCATCTTCGCCATCAATGGCTGCGTAAAGCTCGTCTCGTCCTGCTCGTTATGCCCGTACTTGCGGAAACACTGCAGATCAATAAACACATCACGCTTAAACTGCTGACGATACTCCATCGCGATCTGCGCGACAGTCACCACCGCATCTGGGTCTTCAGCGTTCACATGGAACACCGGAGCATCGATCGACTTCCCGATATCCGTGCAGTACCTGCTCGAACGCGAATCTTCTGGGATGGTTGTAAAGCCGATCTGGTTGTTGATCACGACATGCACCGTGCCGCCGGTCGTGTAGCCCTCAAGCTGCGAGAAGTTCAGAACCTCAGACACAATCCCCTGACCCGCAACCGCAGAATCGCCGTGAATCAGAATCGGAATCACGCGCGTACGATTAAAATCGCCCTTCAAACGCTGTTTCGCCCGTGCTCGACCTTCGATCACCCCATTGACCGCCTCGAGGTGGCTCGGATTACTCGCAAGCGCAAGGTGCATCATTTTCCCGTTCGGGAATCGCCGAGTCCCTGAGTATCCCTGGTGATACTTGACATCGCCGCCACCATCGACAAAGTCCTCTGACCAGTTCTCTTCAAACTCGGTAAAGATCTGCTCGTAGGTCTTTCCGATTGTGTTGTTGAGCACATTGAGTCGTCCGCGATGCGCCATGCCCATCACAACTTCTTCACCACCAAGATCGGACGCCGTCTCGATCAGGTGATCCAGAAGCGGGATCAACGCTTCGCCGCCCTCAAGTGAGAAGCGCTTATCACCGGGGTATCGACGACCAAGGAACTTCTCGATCATTTCCGATTTGGTCAGCTGCTCAAGAATCAGCATCTTGCGATCACGAGACAGATCTAGCTTCCCGCCCACCGTCTCGAATCGGTGAACCAACCACGACCTCTGATCAGTATCAGCAACATGCATCAGTTCCAAGCCGATGGATCCGCAGTACACCTCTTCCAGCCGCGCGATCACCGCTCGCAGAGGCACCTGCATCCCGAGCCCCATCCCTGTACCATCAACCATCCGGTTGAGGTCCGCGTCCGCAAGCCCATGATGTTCGAGTGACAACAGCATCGGTCGAGGACGCTCACGATGGAACGGATCGATGTCCGCACACAAGTGTCCCTGATCCCGATACGCATTGACAAAGTCATTCACTACCGCTTCAAAGTGCGACACACGCCCCGCGACTCCCAAGCCGCCGGCCCAAACCTGAACGGGACCGTTCTCCTGCTTCCAATCTGTCGAACCGACAGACCCACCAGACGCCACCACTGGTTTCGAAGAAGCGTCGGATCCAAACAGCGTCAGCTCACCAGCATTTGCAAGCTCAAACCCCTCAAAGAACGCCCTGATCTCGCCCGCGACCGAGCCTGGATCAGCCTTGTACAGCTGATACTGCTCTTCCATATACGCAGCATTCCATTGATTCACACTCGGCACGATCGGTTTCGGCACAGAACTCATAGCTTACCTCAGCCAATTCTGCACGCAACCATTCAAAAACCGCGTTCAGATGGACTATCGGACCACACGACTAGGCACATACCCAGCACTAATCCTAGTCACAACTATCGGCCTCAGTGCCCACAACTCCAACAAAACACACCACTTTGAACCCCCAACACGCATCTTTTACCGGCTCAATCGGAACACCAATACCGAACGGTCTATCTCTGTATCTCAACCAAATCGACCAGATACATAGTGCGCCGTTTCAATCAGCTTCGGATTCTGGAACATCGCCCCAGTCGGTCCATACTCCACCAATCGACCCAGATACATGAACGCCGTGTAGTTCGAAACCCGAGCCGCCTGCTGCATATTGTGCGTCACAATCAACACCGTGTACCGCTCTGAGATTTCCGTAATCAACTCCTCAATCCGGATCGTCGCCACCGGATCAAGTGCACTACAAGGCTCATCAAGCAACAACACCTCAGGATCAGCAACAACTGCGCGAGCAATACACAGCCGCTGCTGCTGACCACCCGATAACCCAAGCGCAGATTCCTTCAAACGATCCTTCACCTCGTCCCAGATCGCCGCAGACTTCAAACTCCGCTCACACGCCTCCTGAAGCACGCTCTTGCGACGCTCCCCATCAATCCGAAGCGGGTACACCACATTCTCAAAGATCGACATCGGGAAAGGGTTCGGCTTCTGAAACACCATGCCAAGACGCTTCCGGAGCTCGATCACATCCACCGTAGGCTCATACACCGGAGCACCATTGAGCGTGATCCCACCCTCAACCCGTACGCCTTCAACCAGATCATTCATTCGATTGATCGAACGCAGCAGCGTCGACTTCCCGCACCCCGAAGGACCAATCAACGCCGTCACCGCACCGCGTGGAACCGACATCGAGATCCCATGGATCGCCTGCGCTGCCCCATACCAAAGCTTGAAATCATCCGTGTGAATCACCGAATCCACATCATCCATTGCCTCATGAACCGTCGGCTTCACATTCTCCCCACGACGGATCGCATCAATCACATCGTAATGAACTGGATCCCCACCCATACCACCTGGAACCACCGGAGATGGCAAAGGCGGTGCAGCGCGTCCATCAGATCCAGCACCAGCAGGAGCACCAGTCTGAATCTCAGACTGCGAAGCGACCACTTCGACCTTCACCGCACGCTGTGATTCATTGTCCTTAGGCATCGATCCCATCATATCGCCGCTCCCGTCATCCGTCCCCGCAACTTCGCACGAATCAGAATCGCCGCTAAGTTGAGTGCAAAGACAATCATTAAAAACAACAGCGTCGTCGTCCAAACCATCGGACGAGCCGCCTGCGAATCCGGACTCTGGAATCCAAGATCATAAATGTGAAAACCCAAGTGCATAAAGCTCCGGTCAGCATGCAAAAACGGAGCAGTCGTTGACACAGGGAGATCAAGATTCAACTTCACCGCACCCACCAGCATCAACGGTGCCACCTCACCAGCGCCACGCGCCATTGCCAAGATTGCGCCAGTCAAAATCCCAGGAAGCGCCCCCGGAAGCACAATCCGACGAATCGTCTGCCACTTGCTCGCCCCGCACCCAAAGCTCCCCTCCCGCATCGAGTTCGGAACCGCAGCAATCGCTTCCTCCGTCGCAACAATCACAACCGGAAGCGTCAACAACGCAAGCGTCAACGATGCCCACAACAACCCCCGCGCCCCAAAGGTCGGCGACCCCTCCGCAGCACGAGCCCCGAAGAACCCCGCAAAGTAAGGCGTCCGCCAAACCACAGTCACCAACAACACAACGGTCACGCCCCAACCGAGCCAGGCAAGCCGCGACATCACTTTGTGACCAAGCTTCGGTGGATGCCCAGGGTCAGGCTTCCCCCACAACCCAAAGCCAAACGAAGCAATCGCCATCACCACAACGAGCCCAAAGGTTAACCACCACACACCGCTGGTAAGCGAACTCCCCGCAACCGGACCCGTATCCACATACCGACCGACCGTGTAACAAAAGAACCCGAGTCCAAACACCCCATACACAATACTGGGCACACCTGCAAGATTGTTCACCGCAACACGGATCACACTCGTCGCAATCCCCTGCTTCGCATATTCACGCAAATACAACGCCGCAATCACTCCCAAAGGCGTCACAAAGATCGTCAACAGAAGTGTCAGCAACACCGTCCCCACGATGACCGGATACACGCCGCCCTCTGTATTGGCTTCTCGTGGACCGGTCGAAAGAAACTCCCACCATCGCGCCAAGAACACCTTTGTCTTCCCAACCAGCGTCAACTGATTCGCAGGAACCAATCGAACAACCTGACTGATCATCATCGGCTCGTCACCACGCGTTTGAGCAATCGGCGCAAACCGCCCTGTAGTGGGTTCCACAACCACAAACCGCTCCCGCCCATCAACCTCATCCCCATGACGGATCTCAGCAAGCACCTTCTCGTACTCAACCTGCAACTCCGCTTGTCGTTGCTCCATGAGTTCAATCGTTGCCGCGAGTTCCTCAGGAGTATTCCCAGTCGTCTTCCAAGGCGCACCGACCCACAATCCCACAGCACCACAGAGGATCGCAATCCCACATCCAAATCTGATCAGTTTCCCTTGACGAATTCCCGCCGCACCAATTCCCACTCCAGCATCTCGCTTGACCCACCACAACCCCACAGCGATCAACACCGCACCGAGTACACCGAACCAACTCAGCCATCCCAGCCGATCGCTCGCATGCTCCCGCTGCTCAACCCCCATCTCCGCTTCTGAGATTGCAAGCCGAGACGCTTCGATCCCATGATTAATCTTTCCAAGCTCGCGTTTCCGCATCGCTTCACGCTTCGCTCGCCGTTCGCGTGCCGCCGGATGCAACACCGCAAACTGATCCAGCGTATCCGCAGCTCCCTCAATCACTGGCGACAGCGTTTCGTCGTTCGGATTCCCAATCAAAATGGACTGAGGAACACCAAACCAAACCCCCCACGCCTCTCGCTCAAGCATCACCGCATGTTCTGGTTGCTCAATGCTCGCAATCTCTTCCCCATCAATCCACCGGAACGACTCTTGCCCAATATCCCGGTTCCCGACTCGATACAACACGCGTCCCTGAGCATCCTCATCAGTCCGGATCCCAAGCACAACCTCCCCATCCGTCAATGTCACCCGATCAATATCGCCAGGCCAGAAAGTCTGCAATCCATTGCGAACCACCAACACCAACAAAATCGCGATCATCCCAAGACACAGCACCAACGCCGACCCCGTCAGCCACACCATTGGTTCCCCAACAGCACTCGGCAGGGTCCGCCGCGAGGTGACAGCATTGCCAGTCACCTGCTGACCAGCCGCTCGATTCTCAGCATGTTGATCGTGCTTGCTCACAGTCCCGCATTCCTCTTCCGGACCACCTGCCGAACAATCTCAGCACTGGTATTGATCACAAAGGTCATCACAAAAAGAACAAACCCACACAAGAACAACACGCGATAGTGCGTCTCATCCTTCGGTGCTTCTGGAAGCTCAACCGCGATATTCGCCGCGAGCGTTCTGAATCCTGCAAAGATATTCCAGGACATCTCCGGGGTGTTCCCTGTTGCCATCAGCACGATCATCGTCTCGCCAACCGCACGCCCAAACCCGATCATGCACGCCGAGAAAATCCCAGAGCCCGCGACTGGGAGCACCACCCGCACCGCTGTCTGCCACTTTGTCGCTCCAGCCCCAAGCGATGCAGAACGCAACGAATCCGGCACCGCCTGCAACGCATCCTCAGAGATCGTAAAGATAATCGGGATCACCGCAAACCCCATGATCACCGCCACGATCAGCGTATTGCGGGGACTGAAGGTTCCAAAGATTGAATCCCGAGGATCAATCCCCGCAGTTGTCAGCGCCGTCGCTGCGACATACGCAGCCCCAAGTCCAACGAGCGAAAGCACCACAAACTTCGCAAGAACAACAGCCCCAACCGTCACCGCATTCTGTGTCGAGAGCCAAACATCAACCCGACGACGAATCGTGAACGCCTGCACAACCCACACCCCTATCGCCGCGAGCGGGAAGCACGCAAGCACCCATCCAGGTCTCGCCGTGCCATACTCTCCATTGAGCCAACGCCGCAGATCCGCCTGATTCAAACCAGAGTTCGTCGCTGCAAGCTCAGTCCCGTCCCACTCAACCACAACCCCATCGACAACCCCCATATCCATCGCACGAAGCTTCCGCTGTGTCCGCGTCGAATACGCCGCATCCCCTGCCCATGATGGCAACCGATCAGCGTCGACCGCTTCCACAGCACCCGACATCATCGCTCGATCAAACCGATCAGGGGTAAACCCAACATCCACAATCGTCGGCCCTGCAACCCACGCCGCGCCGACGCTCAGCATCAGCACCCCAGCCACCATCGCCAAATGATGCCCAGTACGGAACCGGAGCCGAGTCGCCAAAGGCACCAACTGCCAAACATGCGCCCCAAGCAACACGCCAAGCGGGAGCACAAACATACCAATCAAAAACGGTCCAAGCACATCCGCAACATACGGCGCCACCACCATCGCAGCCACAAACCCAAGCACCACCGAAGGCAAACTCGCCATCAGTTCAACACTTGGTTTCACAACCTTCCGAACACGCTTCGACAAAAACTCACTCGAGTACAACGCCGCGAACACACCCACCGGAATCGCGAACAACATCGCAAAAACGGTCGCCTTCATCGTTCCGAAAATCAAAGGCATCAAACTCAGCTTCACCTCGCTCGAATCATCACCCGACGAAGACTGGTACACATACTCAGGACCCGCCAACCCCTCATACACCACGCGACCAAACAACGCCTTGACGCTGAACTCCGCATAGCCAGGCTCATACCCATACAACGCATACCCACCATCATCACCCACCACCAGCACCGAATCATTCTTCGGCCCGATCGCAAGCGCGCCAACCCCCTCAACCGGTGACTCAATCCGAACAATCGTCTTCTCACTCGTCAAGTGACGAAGCACCACCACCCCATCGCTGTACAGCACACCCATCGTCCGGTCCCGTCCACTCGGAGTCAGATCAATAACCCCAGCACCAGTCCCGTCCCTCGTAAACCGATGCGACCGCACCAAGAACCGTCCATCCCCAAACCGATCCTGCTCATCGAGCGCCACATGCCAAGACTGCACAACACCAAGCGAATCCCCCACAATAACCGTCTGCCCACCCAGTACCATTTCGACAACAGTAACTTCCCCGCGTCCCTTGAGCATCTCGACCCGCTCGCGGAACGCAAACGAACTCCCATCGCGAGCAAAACGATCCATCGCCCCATCACGATACACCACAAAGACCTGCCCACCATCCGCGCTCACCTTGAGACCGACAGGTTCATGATTCTCCGCACCCGTATCTCCGAGCTCAAACGAAGTCTCCTTCAAGCGAGTCCTCGCTGCCCCACCACCAAGCGGGCGAATCGTCCGAACGCTCGAAACCACAACAGTCCCATCAGCACGAAGCGCCGCGAGCACCGTCTTCCCCGTCGGATCTACCTGGTAATCAACCAGCACCACCGCGCCGTCGCCAGCTTTGAATGAAAGCGCCTCCCCAAACGACTCCTCTGCATCAACACGACGAATCCGACCATCCTCAAGCACAGAGCTGTACCCAACCCCGTCCCCTACTTCACTCCCAGCAGCAAGCAATCTCGTTGTGAACTCGATCGACCCAAGCCGGACCGTTCCATCCGAATACCCACGCGCGATCATCTCACCATTGCGTGCAGACGACTCACTGACCTCAACAGCACCATCAGAAACATCACCACTGTGTTCACCAAGCCACCCAAGATCTTCATTCTCCAGCAGTCCAACAACGCGCCCCCCATCCGCATCGTTCATCACCGCCACCTCACCATACGGATCGAGGTACACCCCGTATGGAAGCCCGGCCCGCTGCCCCTCAAACTCAAGCCCTTCCTCAGCAACCCCAGACGAGAACAACGGCACCACAACCCACGCAAGGTACACACAGATACCAAGCACCGCCGCAAGCACCGCGAACCCACCAACCGTCACAACAAACTCGGCCGCCGCGTCGGTTGCAT
>TARA_R110002073_G_scaffold123234_2_pt1 | contig 85085 bp, 81 predicted proteins | sample TARA_R110002073 | Tara Oceans TARA_R110002073 (sample SAMEA4397174) | marine metagenome | biome: Polar Biome; feature: [DCM] deep chlorophyll maximum layer (ENVO:01000326); material: water (ENVO:00002006), including particulate matter (ENVO:01000060) such as... | depth 40 m
CCCTTACACTGTTGAAGATCAGGTAGCTATTATCTATGCAGGTTCTAAAAACTTGTTAAAAGATGTTCCTGTAAAAAAGGTAAAAGAATTCGAAAGAGATTATATAGATTATTTAAATGCAAAGCATAGAGATGCTTTAGATACGTTAAAATCAGGGAAATTAACAGACGAAGTAATTTCTACATTAGAAAACGCAGCTAAAGAGATTTCTGCAAAATTTGCATAATCACTAAAGACCCATTTAGATGGCAAACTTAAAAGAAATACGTAACAGAATTACCTCGATTGGTTCTACCATGCAGATTACCAGTGCCATGAAAATGGTTTCTGCTGCTAAGTTGAAAAAGGCTCAAGATGCTATTACAGCAATGCGTCCTTATTCATCTAAACTGACCGAGTTGTTACAAAGCTTAAGTGCAACTTTAGATGCTGATGCTGGAGGAGATTTTTCTAAACAAAGAGAAGTATCTAATGTATTGTTAGTGGTAGTAACTTCAAACAGAGGTTTGTGTGGCGGATTTAATTCATCTGTGATTAAAGCTACTATCAAAAATACTGAAGACAACTATCAAGGAGCTACAGTAGACTTACTTACCATTGGTAAAAAAGGAAATGATATTTTATCTAAAAGTTACCAAGTAATTGAAAACAGAAACGATGTTTTTGATGATTTGACTTTTGATAATGTTGCTGGGATTGCAGAAAAATTAATGGGCTTATATGTAGATGGTTCTTATGATAAAATAGAAATCATGTACAATCAGTTTAAAAATGCTGCGACTCAGATTCCACAGGCAGAACAATTCTTACCGATTAAACCGGTAGAAGGAGATGTAGATACCAATATGGATTACATTTTTGAGCCAGGAAAAGAAGAGATTGTATTAGAGTTGATTCCTAAGTCTTTAAAGACTCAGTTATACAAAGCCATTAGAGATAGTTTTGCTGCAGAGCACGGAGCACGTATGACTGCGATGCACAAAGCAACAGACAATGCTACAGAATTACGTGATGATTTATTGTTGACTTACAACAAAGCACGTCAAGCTGCAATTACTAACGAAATCTTAGAAATTGTTGGTGGAGCAGAAGCGTTGAAAAACTAAAAATAATTTTAGAACACATATTCAAAACGCACCCATTGGGTGCGTTTTTTTCGTTTAAAAAAAAAAGTTTATCAACCTTTTATATAAAAATGCTCTAGATAGATTATATGAAATAACTATTATTTATCTTTAGCTCTCTCTAACCAAAATTCATAGGACTAATCACAATATGATAATAAAAACCCTCTCTATCATTATTCCCGCATATAATGAAGAGCTAACGATCCATAAAATATTAAATAAAGTAAAAGAAGTAACTCTTTTATCAGAAATAAAGAAGGAAATAATTATAGTAAATGATTGTTCTTCTGATAACACACGTGCTTCAATTGAAAAATATATATCCTCAAACGAGGAACTCGATATACAATATTTCGAGCATGAAGTAAATAAAGGAAAAGGAGCGGCACTGCATACGGGTATTTCAAAAGCAACAGGAGAATATTTAATCATTCAAGATGCCGACCTTGAGTACGATCCGAATGAATATAATGATCTATTGAAACCTGTTTTATCTGGTGATGCAGACGTTGTTTATGGGTCAAGATTTAAAGGAAGTAAACCACATAGAATCCTGTTTTTCTGGCATACATTAGGAAATAAATTCCTCACTTTTTTATCAAATATGTTTACAAATTTGAATCTTTCAGATATGGAAACATGTTATAAAATGTTTAACACCAAAATTATTCAAGGAATTAAACTAAAAGAAAAAAGATTTGGATTTGAGCCAGAGGTAACGGCTAAAATTTCTAAAATAAAAGGAATTAGAATATACGAAGTAGGGATAAGCTATTATGGAAGAACCTATGAAGATGGAAAAAAAATAGGTTGGAAAGATGGTGTAAGAGCTATTTATTGTATCGTAAAATATTTCTTTATAAGATAAACTTTGTTGCAAATACTTAGGAAAAACATAGACGTAATTTTTGTGCTTTTAGCACTGTTATTTAGAATGTATTTTATAATATCCATTCACAATAGCAAGAAATTAGATAATCAAATTACTTATGAAGTTAATAGCTCCGTTGGAGGAGACGCTCATCATTATTTGGTAATTGCAAAGAATCTTTTAGATCATAAACAATATTCAGATACTAATTCTAGTACAATTTCTGAAGGATCTACATGGAGACCTCCTGTATGGCCATTTATTTTATCTATTCTTCTTCTTTTTTCTAAAAACTTGTTTTCTCTTCTTGTTTTAAAAGTCGTGATGGAAACGTTTTTAATTTTCTTCTTTTATAGGACACTAAAAAGAAGAGGGCTTTTCAAAAGGTATTATTTATTATTTCTTCTTTTGATTGAACCGCAAATTTTAAAATATTCCTATACCTTTTTATCAGAGAGCATAACGGCTTTATGGATTTTTATCCTCTTAACGCTATTCCTCTCGTTGAATAAAAACAAAAGAATGCACATAGCAATTCCAATTGTACTTGCTGTAACAATTCTTTGTCACCCAGTTTCTATATTTTTTATTCTTACTCTTTTTTTGGTTTATGTTTTAATCAACATGAAGAAGAACTTTAAAAAAACAGCAATACATATAATTGTTTTTTTAGGACTGGTTTCTTTGTGGCCTATTCGGAATCAAGTTGTTTTTAATAAAGGATTTTTTATTACAACGTCACAAGGAGCTACCTTTTCAAAAGGCTGGAACGAATCTGTTTTTGATGAATTTAATAATGTTAATGGAGATTTAGCAAATGAGGGAATGAACCTTAAGTACCTAAGTCAGGAAAGAATAAAAGAATCTTCGAACAGTCCTATAGATAGGAGTAAGCTATATAAAGAAGCAACGATATTATTTTTAAAACAGACAACGTTAATGGAAAAGATTAAAATAATGTATGTCAAAGTCCGGTCAAATTTTAACCCTTTTCCTGAAGTGCCGAAAGAAGATAATTTAGAATATCTATCGTCTTTTTTTAGGGTATTGTATTTAATTTTGTTTTTTCAGGTTTTGTTTTTTTTAGGTAAAGAAAGAAGGATCAATTTAGACCAAAAGAAAAGCAAAGTTGCCGTTTTTGTACTTACTATGTTTATAGGACAACTATTGATGTCTCTAATCATCTATACAGGATTAAGATTCAATTCAATATATGGATTGTCTTTACTTGCATGTTTTTATTTATTTAATGAAGAGTATATAGACAAACTACTTTCAAGAATAAAGCTTCAATAATATTATTTTAAACCCCCGATTTATTTTTTGGCACGCAATTTGAAAACTGGTTATTATAACCAAATCAGAAAGCGTATGAAAGCGATAAAATTACTCTTAGTTATTATTTTTAGTGGGGCTCTATTTAGCTCATGTTCAGTTGTCATTGATGACGTTTTTGACGACTCAATCACTTTAAATGAATTAGTCTCTACTTATGATGTGTGGTATGTAGATATTCACAGAACAAGAGGAAATGCAGAAATTCCTTTTGTGACTAGAGCATTTACACTCTCGTTTTTTAACGGGAACATGTACGCAAACAACAATATTGCTGATATAGGATTCACAGGAAACGGATTGGGTATTATTGTTGGAAATTACAATACTTTTGGAGGAATTTTAGAAACCAATCACGATATAGATGGCAGACATGATTTTGAAGTATTTCAGTTGTCTGACAATGAAATTAGAATTGATGATACCTTTCTAAATGTAAGTTACTATTTGGTAGGATATCAAAGCAATGATTTTGATTATGATATGTTGTTCTATGAAAATATAGAGTATTTCTTACAGGAATATGATGCTTGGGAAAGAACAGCGATTAGCACAGTAGGAACTCCAAATGCATTTGATGACGAACACTACTTGCAATTTACATCAGAAAACAACACTACTTTCTATTCTTCACACGATGCTTTTGGCATAAATATTGATAGAATACAATGGGATTTCACTGGTGGTTATGAGGTCTTTGACGTTCAAGGATACGAGGATCTTAAAATTTTAACACTTAATTATGATGGTGGAGATATTGAAGAATTCGAATTAAGCGTTATCAATGACCAGAAGGTACAATTGTTACACCTAAGTTCTAATACAACGTATGATTTTACAGGGAGAGGATTTATTCAATTCTTAAAAAACTCACAAAATGTGAAACCATCTGTAAGCAATGAAGGAAGAAAACGAACTAAAGTAACAAGAAAAGTAAAGGAAAGAAGAAATTGAAAATAAAGTTTGGTTAGTTGATTTTTGGTTGGTTATTCTCAATAACCAATTAAAAAGGAACCGCTCTAGGGATAGAGCGGTTTTTCTTTGCCTTTATTTCATTTTATATTGATATGATTTTTTATGAAAATCAGCTATCTTTAAACCAAAAGAACATCCATGAATTTAACTGTATTAATTACAGGAGCTACCTCAGGAATTGGTAAGGCTACAGCAGAACTTCTTGCAAAACATAAATTTCGATTAATTCTTTGCGGGAGAAGAAAGGTGCGTTTAGAAAAACTACAAGAGGAATTGAGTAAATTAACAGAAGTAACAACGCTTCAGTTTGATGTAAGAAACAAAGATGCCGTTTTTTCTTCAGTTGAAAAACTCCCAGAAAATTTTGATCAGATAGATATATTAATTAATAATGCAGGCAATGCTCATGGACTAGATCCAATCCAACATGGAAGCATTGATGATTGGGATGCCATGCTAGATATTAATGTAAAAGGATTGTTATACATGTCTAAAGCCATTATGCCCCAAATGATTGAAAGAAACAATGGTTTTATCATTAATATTGGGTCTACAGCAGGAAAAGAAGTCTATCCTAATGGGAATGTCTATTGCGCTTCTAAGTTTGCTGTAAATGCTCTTAATAAGGGAATGCGAATGGATTTAAACAAGCACAATATTCGTGTTAGTGCAATTCACCCTGGATTGGTAGAAACAGAATTTTCTGATGTCCGTTTTAAGGGAGATACAGAACGCGCTAAAAATGTATATTCAGGATACAAGGCTTTGCAAGCGGAAGATATTGCAGACATTATTCATTTTGTCATTTCAAGGCCATATCATGTAAATATTGAAGACCTGGTGGTGTTTCCAACAGCACAAGCAAGTGCTACTATTTTAAACAAAGATTAAATGAGTAACTATTCAAGAATCATAGCGGGATGTATGTCATGGGGAGCTTGGGGAAAACAGTTTTCTAAAGAACAGATGGTCGCTCAACTAAATATAACACTTGATGCAGGCATTACTACCTTTGATCATGCAGATATTTACGGAGATTATACAACAGAAGCAGCTTTTGGAAATGCATTTTCAGAAAGTGGACTCCAGCGAGAAACAGTTCAATTGATTTCAAAATGCGGAATTCAATATGTCGGAGATACCAGAGACAATAAAATTAAGCACTATAATTATTCAAAGGATTATATTATTTGGAGCGTAGAGAAATCGCTAACTGATTTAAAAACAGATTATCTAGATTTATTATTACTCCATAGACCAAGCCCGTTAATGCATCCAAATGAAATAGCGGAAGCCATTAATAGGTTGCAGGAGCAAGGAAAAATTATCGATTTTGGCGTTTCAAATTTTACTCCTTCTCAAGTGGATTTAATTTCTGACAAAAATCCAATATTGGTCAATCAGATTGAGTTTTCATTATCACAGCATTCAGCAATGCACAACGGAAGCTTAGATCAGATGATTTTAAAAGAAATTACACCCATGTGTTGGAGCCCGTTAGGCAATGTGTTCAGAGAAGAAACAGCCGCTAATTCCAGAATAAAAGAAGTTTTAGGAGAGCTTGGAAAGAAATATAATGCTTCCGAAGACCAATTGCTTTTAGCGTGGATTTTAAAGCATCCTTCAAAAATACATCCTGTAATAGGAACTTCAAACAAAGAAAGAATCGCCAATGCTGTAAAAGCAGTAGAAATTGATTTAGAACTAGAAGATTGGTTTACTTTGTTAGTAGCTTGTCAAGGACATAAAGTTCCATAATCAATTACGAATTCGTAATTAGTAATTATACACGATGATTAACAAGCGCCTTTTGATTAAAAACTTACTCAGTCATAATGACGAGAATAGTTTTTATGATAAAAAGCAGAAAGTGTCATTAGGAAGCAAGGAAGGAAAGGCTAAGTTTTTAAAACACGTATGTGCTTTATCAAACTCAAACCCAAAGAACAATTCTTACATTGTTATTGGTATTGAAGACGAGGAAAATAAAATTATCGGAGTTGATTTTTATGACGATAGTAAAATTCAAAACCTAGTAAACGCGTATTTGGTAAACCCACCAAAAATTGAATATGAAAATGTTCCCTTCCCTAGATTACCTCGTCATAAAGTAGTAGGTCTTGTTACCATTCATCCAAACAATAAAATAACGTCTCTTCTTAAAAACGCATGGAAATATCGAAGAGAAACCATCTTTTATCGAAGAGGAAGCAACTCCATGCCGGCCTCCAAAAATTTTGAACTAAGAGACACCAACAAAACCATTGTTGAAGCGATTGAAAAAAATGCCAACAACAATATTCAATTAACATTAGACGGCGTCTTTGACTTTTTTAATAATCACAAACCAGAATACAACCCGCAATACAAAGTCTTTAACGAACAATTTGTACTCTGCTGGGCAGGTGAAAAAAAACAGGTGAACGGGAAAGAGTTTTTAACTCGAGTAGATATAGAACTCATTAACGAACAAGTTCGTTTGTTCTTTTCTTCTTTAGATGATGTGCAGATTAGTCATAACAATCAATCTTTTATTATTACCGAATATATCTTGTTGGGAATTGACAAAAAAGAGACACGTTATCCTTTAGAAAAAACAATTATCAACTTCAAGGATAATGGGAAGCATGATATTATTACAGAATTTTTATTTGAACCACCGAAACTCGATGATACAATTATTCAGCATATCTATGAAAACAGTAACACCATCGTTAGTAAGATAGAAAAACAAGAACCATTGTCTGTCTTAGAGCACGAAGATGCTTTACGATTACCAACAAATTATTTACTCTGTTATTTGCAAGGCTTTTTAGATGCTTCAGAACAGCTTAAAAAAGCGAAAGACTATCTCAAAAGTATCGAAGACAAAACAACGTATGTAAAATATAAAGAAGCTATGCGAGTGTTGCGTAAAGTGAAGTATGCCTGATAAAAAAAGAAAAAATGGACTTTAATATTGACATCATTACAATTCTAGGGATAGGCATTTCTTTTATGAGCCTATTTATAAGCCTGTTCTTTATTTTGAAAAATAAACTTAAGAACGATGGATATATATTTCTCTATTTATCGATGTTAATTATAAGCTATGAAATGTTTTATAAAACAATGATCCATAGTCGACTGTTGTATGATTATCCAGAGCTTTACTTACCAGGGAGGTTTCAAAATCTAATTATTTATCCAATTTTTTTATGCTTCGTTTGGTCAGTTATAAAGAAGAAAATTAAAGTGAAATTAGCCTTTTTGTTGTTGATAGGGTTTATTCTTTATGGTTTTTATGTCCATATCAATGCTTGGATAATTCCATTAGATGATAAGGTACAAATGCTAAACTCTTTTTATGCTGATAATAGACCTGGGCCATTCAATTATTGGGCAAATACTGAAACATTGATAAAAGGGACATTAATTCCTTTGGTGTTCTTAGGTGTTACAGGATTTTATTTTTTTAGCTTTAGAAATAAAATCTCGAGCATAAAAAACAAATTACTTCTAAACATCTTGTCTTCTGTAATTGTATTATACTTTTTATATAACCAATTTTCAAACCTGCTTTATCAACTTGTTTATGAGTTCACCAATTTTTCGATGGTTGAGTGGCCTGTAGACATCTTCTTTTTATCGATTCTTTTAATGCTGTTTTCTATGATAGCAATGATGGTTAATACAGGAGTTACTTTTTTACCTCCTACAAAATATTCAAGAAGTTTACTCCAAGTAGGTATTTACGGAGAGATACTCTCTAAAGCAGAGAAACTTATTGAAGAACATCAGTTGTATAAAGAACAGAGTCTAACTTTAGGAGAGTTATCAAAAAAGGTTGGAACAAACTCAAAGTATCTGTCTCAAGCAATAAATCATCAGCTAGAATTAAGTTATGTTGATTATATAAACGGATACCGAATTGAAGAAGCAAAAAGCCAATTATTAAACCCAAAGAATGCTCAACTTACTATTGAAGCAATTGGAGAAATAGCTGGATTTAATTCCAAAACAGCATTCTTTAGAGCTTTTAAAAAGAAAACAAACCTTACTCCAAATCAATTTATAAAGAATAAAAGAAGTTCCATTTCATGAATTAACCCTCGTTGCTCTTAAAATAACACAGGTTAATCAATTTTCATTTCGACTTTTGTAGCATAATTTTTAAACAGAATCGAAATGAAAAAAATAATATTTTTTGTAACAGTTATTTTATTTACCGCCGGATGCGCTCAGAAAACCCTTTCTAAAAAAGAGGAAGGTCAAATAACATATTTCTCTACCATAGAATTTGTAGAAACACCATTGTCATATACTAAAGGAAGCGTTCCTTTAGAAGAAAGCATAGCAATGAAAAGGAACCATTACCGTTTTTCTTACGACTGGCAAAACAGAGTAAAAACGATTGCATTCTTTAATGGCAATCAACCTAGAAATCCAAACCATACTGGAAATCTGTTTACGTTAGCACATCGTATAGAGTTTACCTATGACAAAAATGAAGAAAGGGTCACATTCTACAATACAAAAGGGAAGCAAGTAAGTGTTTTAGGAGATAGTTACACATTTGTTTTTTCGTTAAATAAATTAGGTTTTAGAGAAACATTAAGCTTTCTAAACGAGAAAGGAAATAGCGTTGAGAACAGTTGGAATATTTACAAATATGAATGGGAGTATTTTGCTGATGGTTCTGTAATAGAAGACAGATTTAATAAAAAAGGAGACCAAGTTTCTATACGACTAGGTTTTGAGTTTTATAGACTTAGACTGTTCTTTAATAACCTAGGTCATATAGCATTAATGCAAAACATAGATAAAGAAGGAAGGCTGATTGAAAATAGCTCAGGAGCTTCTCAAGATAGAATCACAACCAATGCTCAAGGGAATTTTTTGAAATGGGAAGTGCTAGATAACAAACACCAATTAGAAAAAGGAAACGGACCTAATGTTGCTGTGGGAAATCAGGAATTTAATGAATTTGGGTATGAAATAAGCTTATTACATATGGATGAGGAAAGAGCCCCAATGTACAGTGCTTATGGAATTTGTAGAGGTAAAACCAAATTTGATGCTTATGGAAATATTTCAGAAAGATTTTTTTATGATGAACAAAATAAACCATCAACACATAAGACAGCAAAATATCATAGTTTAAAAATGTCTTGGGATGTATCAGGAAACTATAGAACAGATTTGGAGTATTTTGATGTAGAAGGAAAACCGAAAGCTCATATGACTAGAGGATATCATCATGTAAAATATCATTACAATACTCAAAAAGAACTAGTAAAAATCACCTATCATGATATTCATAAAGAGTTAGTCAATAGAAAAGACAACGGAATAGCATACATAAAATACAATTATGATCAAGAAGGAAATAGAACAAGTATTCAACGGTTTGACACAAAAAATAACGAGCTAAAAAACTAAGAAAGAATGAAAAACAATAAACTCGTTAGTATAATTACTTTCTTTTTTGTCGGGTTAAATATAAGTTTAGGACAATCAAATAAAAAATTAAGACAAGAACTTTCAAATAAAATAGCCACCTATTACAACAATAATCAATTTAGTGGAACCGTATTAGTGGCTAAAAAAGGAGATGTTCTTTACAATGAAGCTTTTGGATATGCTAACATTGAAAAGAAAATTAAAAATAAAACAAGCACACAATTTTTAATTGGATCCTTAACAAAACCGTTTACTGCAACAGCAATAATGCACGCAAAAGAAAGAGGGTTGCTCGACTTGCATGTTCCGCTAAAAAAATACATTCCAGAATTAAATGATGAATTAGGAAGGTTAACCGTGCATTTGTTAATGAAAAATTCATCAGGACTACCTGTACACCTCAATAGAATTACAAAATTAGAATATAGAGACATTACTTCAAAAGAATTAATTACTCTTTATAATACAGTAAAGCTAGCGTTTACTCCAGGGACTAAATACGATTATTCAAACCTTAATTATCAGCTGTGTGCAATTGTACTAGAACGGATTAGCGGTATTAGTTACAAAGAGTATTTAGAAACAAATGTATTTGATCCTATAAAAATGACAAGTTCAGGAATAGAGAGAACATCTCTTATCGCAAAAAACAAAGCCTTAGGGTATGATCTTGAAAACTCTATAATGAAACGAGCAGAAGTTAATTACATGGCTTATGCTAAGGGAGGAGGAGACATCTACTCAACAGCAAAAGATATTTTAAAATGGGACAAAGCTCTTTATACAGAGAATCTTGTTAGTGAAGAAAGTAAAAAATTAATGTTTGATGGAAAACCAGGAGAATACGGGAGCTACGGCTATGGATTTAAAATAAAAGAATATACTAGAAATGTTAAAGGAGATAAAAAAGGAAAATTAGTTAGACACGGAGGTTCTATGTATGGGTATATCTGTAATGTTCATAGGTATCTCAATGATGAAGTAACAATCATAGTATTAGGTAATATGCGACCATATCCAACAATGGAAATAACCCTAAAAATTGAAGAAATTCTTCGCTCACATGGTTGTTTTAAGAGGAATCAATAAAACGATTTATGTTTAATAGAGAGAAGCGATAGATGCGCTAGGTATGACAGGAAAGACCAGTGGTTAAAAAAGCACTTTACTTTTAGATTATTCCTCCATTAAATAATCCAAAGGCAAAGCGTCTCCCACTCTTGTTTTTCCCATTAAGCCACTAAATATAATTTTATCTTTTGAAGAATAATTGCCAAATGAGTCAATACTAAAATAATAAACTAAACTTTCGATAAAAGAATAGTTTTCAATCATATCTTCAGAACTATCATCAAAATTGGAGTAATTTTCAAAGCTCCCGTCAAAGGAGTTGGAGTTTTTATTATGGAAAATTGCAAGCAAAGGCTTGGGAAAAGAAATTAAAACCACGCCATTTTTTATAGGATCAACTGTTATTTTTTTGGAAATATCGGCTCTTTTAATAATTTTTTTAGAGATATCAGATTGTTTAATAATTTTTTTCTTAAGAATATGAACGGAGAAGCCCTCCTCAGTCAATTTAAGTCTAGCCAAAGATCTCATAAAATGTAAGATAGAGCCTTGGTATGTTTTTAACCGTGTTTCTTGTGTTACAACATCAGTTAAATTGGCAAGATCCTTATAAAAAGCACTCCCATTATAAAAAGTTGATTGAATATCAAAGGAGCTATGATTTTTAGCAACGAAACGATACGTTGCTTGAAAATACAAATCATTAACCGTAATAAGATATTTTAGCTTGTTGTTTTCAATAATGATAGGGGCTTTTGCTTTTGCAACAAGTTTTTTTTCTTTAGGATTGTATGTCAATAGAAGGTCCTGAGGGTTTTTAATGTTACATGATTTTCCATTGTCAGTTAGACCTAAATAATGTTTTTTAAACTCGTTAAATTTAGTTTGCCACTTCATTCCAGAATGGTCTATCACAACCTCTTCCAGAACTTCTGTGTTCTCCTTTAAATAGATGGTTATTTTTTTATTAGGCACAATTTCTATAGAGCTTATTTTAAGAGTAGTATATCCAATAAAAGAAAACACAATAGGTGTTGTTATTTTTGAATTATATTTTAAAGAAAACTCACCATCAATATCTGAAGTAGTTCCAATAGATTTATTTTCGTAATACACATAAACTCCCGGAATTGGTTCTTTTGTATTTTCGTCTAATACTACTCCAAAGATTTTTTCTTGAGAAAAGAAAAAAATTGAATTAAAGCAGAAAATGAGTAGGAGAAAGTATTTTGTTTTCATAATGAGTAGGTTATGATGTCTGTATAAAGACGATTAATAAATGAAAAACCCTTAAAAAGAATCCATCAGTTGATATATAAGCTGCTTTCTTAAAGAATTATTCTTCCATTAAAAAATCCAAAGGCAAAGTATCTCCTACTTTCATTTTCCCAAATAACCCACTAAATATAACTTTGTCTTTAAAAGAATAATTACCAAAAAAATCTATATAAAGGCGATCTACCAAAGATTCCATAGAAGAATATTTTTTAAATAAACCAATAGCTGTACCAGGAATTATTACACCACTCCTATCCTTAAAGATATCTGGGTCTTTTTTATAAAAAATTGCTAAATGAGGACGCGGAATATATACAGAAACACTTTCATTCTGTAAAGGAGAAATCACCAATCTTTTTGAAACATCCTCCCTCCTAATAACATCTCTATTAATGACATGAACAGAAAACTTTTCTTCTTTTAATTCTCCTTTGGCCAATGACCTCATAAAATGTAATACAGAACCGTAGTAGGTTTGTAAGCGTATTTCTTGAGTTTTAATATCTGCAGAATCAGCAAGGTCTTTGTAAAAAGCACTTCCATTATAATAAGTTGATTCAATATCAAATAAGCGATAGTTTTTACTAATGAAACGATACTTAGCTTCAAAATGCAAATCATTAACTGTAATGAGATACTTTAGTTTTTTGTTTTCAATCAAGATAGGCACTTTAGATCGTGCAACAATCATTTTTTCTTTAGGCCTGTAGGTTAAAAGAAGGTCTTTTGAGTTTAAAATTCTGCATGATCTTCCATTGAGAGTACTCCCTAAGTAATGTGTTTTAAATTCTTCGAATTTTGTTTGCCACTTCATTCCAGTAGGATCAATAACAACTTCATCAAGAGCCTCAAGAGATTCCTTTAAATATATAATTAGTTTTTTCTTAGAAGTAAATTCATTTGAGTTCATCTTGAATTTAGTATACCCTACAATTGAAAAAACAAGAGGAGATGTTATTTTTTTGCTATATTTTAAAGAAAACTCACCATTAAGATCTGTAGTAGTCCCGATGGTTTTATTTTCATAGTATATAGCAACACCAGGAATAGGTTCTTTTGTTGAAAAGTCGAATATTTGACCTATTACCCTATCCTGAGAAAAAGAATGAACAACGTAAAACAATAGAAAAAGCAATACATATTTTGTTTTCATAAGCCTGTTTTACAAAACAACAATTTACACTTTTATCATTCTCCTTGTATCAAATCTTTTCTTAATTCCATAGTTTCTCTTAAGGTTTTCATTTCTTTCAAAACACCTTTACGGATTTGAATAAAAAGAAAAACAGCCATTACAAGATAAGAAACATCGTATAAAACAACATTCCAAACAGGCAGATAAATAAGAAACTCAGGAGTAATCATATAGAAGCCTACGGTATAAAAACCAACGATAATAGGGGCAATAATTCCGTGGATGTTCTTTCTATATTTATAGAAAGAAATGGTATTATTAGCAACCTCTAGAGAACGATCAAGAACATGAACTTTCTTAGATTTAGAGATGCTAATAACTTCAATTATTATTCTAATAAACAATCCTCCGAGCATCAATCCAACACCTATTCTACTTAGTAATTTTTCAACAGGGGCAACAAAATAAAAGAAAGTTGAAATTCCAATGAGTGTAAAGGTTAGTATCACAATGGTTCCGTAATAAAAGAAGAAACTTTCTTTTTTGTTCACTTGAATTTTTTCATAAACAGCATCCAAGGCGGTTGATGAATTTTTGATATTTTTTTTATCTTGTTTCCAAGCACTTTCAAGTTCTGAGAAATGATTACTCATGATTTAATATGTTTTTAAGACGTTTTTTTATTCTATGTATTTTCACTCGAACGTTGGTTGGTTGTATCCCAAGAACATCTGAGATATCTTCGTATTCCTGACCTTCTAAGACCATCATAATTAACAACCTGTCGACTTCATTTAATTTACCAATTGCTTTATACAATCGATTGCTTGCTTCAGAACTATCCCTTTTAGGTTCTTCAGTAAAAGAATGAGAAATCGCTTCAATAGGAACGGATCTATTCTTCTTTTCTTTTCTAATGAGTTGCAAACAAGTATTTACAGTAATTCTATAAATCCACGTTTTGTAAGAAGAGATTCCTTTAAAAGAATCGAGATTAGCCCAAACCTTAATGAACACTTCTTGTGATAAATCTCTGGCCTTGTCGAAATCACCTTTGACAAACCCGAGACACATTTGCAATACCATAGGGAAGTATTGCTTGTGTATTGATTCAAACAGGGATGTATCCTTTTTATTCACTTGTTAAAAAAGTATTTACTTTCTTGTAAAACCATTCAGATTCATCGAACATAATAAAATGTTTGCCACTTGGCGCCATTTCAACGGTCTTGTTTGCTAAGTTAGCATATTGTTTTTCCATGCTTTCTTTGGCAATAGTTCCGTAGGTTGGAGCTCCTAAAATTAATGCCTTCGCTTTTATTTTTGAAAGATCATTCCTCAAATCTAGCTTTAATAAATCTGTATAACCATATACATAGGTTTTTCTATCTGCTTCGAGAATCCAATTCATTACAGTTTCAACCTTCTCTTTGTTGTCAGTCATATTGGTTGCCATCATAGTAGCCATTCCTTTAAATTGAACATCGTCCATTTTCAACATTTGATTATTGTATGGGCTTTCATATTGAATACTTGTATCAGGAACGTTGGGCATCATTACTTCACGCATACAAGGCAAAGCATCCACAAGGATAATTTTTGTCACAAGGTTAGGAAGAGCAGCGGCGATGTCCACGGCTAAAGTCCCTCCCATACTATGACCAATAATTTCAACATCTTGTAAGTTGTTTTTTTTGATGTAGATAATAAGTTCTTTTTTGATACTAGAATACCAAGGCATTTCAATAGGATCCATTCCATTGAAACCAGCATAAGAAATTAAATGAGCTTCTTTAGTTACAGTTAAATTTTTCACTGTTTCTTTCCAAATAGAGCCAGGAGTTGTAAATCCAGGAAGGAATAATATCGGTTTTCCTTTTCCAAGAACTTCTGCGTTAATGGCTTTATTTTGACTTATAGCGATGTTTATAGTGAACAGAAATGCTATTGAAAATAAAATATTTTTTATCATGATTATGTTTTTAAGTTTCCCCTTTGATGCATTTCTTTTTTATTTGTTACACCTGAAGCAAAAAAAAGCGCAAATCTTTTGATTTACGCTTTTTGACAGTTAATTTTTTTTAACCATTGCTTTATATTCAATAGTATAAAAACAGTTATTTAGAGATTAAATGATCTAAAAATCGACCTATAGTCATAAATGTGCTTGCCTTGCCTTTCCCTAAGTTTCTAAGCTCTTCAATTCCTTTTTTCGAGTACCATATATTATTGCTTACAATCGCTTCAGGGTTCTTTAATGTTTCTAAGTTTTCTAAAGGGTTTTCATTTAACAAGAGTAAATCAGCAATGGCATTTACAGTCACAGTCCCTAAGTTCTGATTATTTAAAACTATTCCTGCATTCCGTGTTGCAGATTTTAATATTTCAAACTTCGAAACCCCTGCATCTTTTAAAAGATTCATTTCTTCTAATATGGGAAGACCAGCAGAAATAAAGTTGGGGCCGGAATCTGTTCCAAACAAAACCGTAACACCTTCTTCTACTAAAATTCGAGACAGGTTTTTCATGGCTTCATATTTAGTTTTTGCATAGGCTTTATATTTAGGTCCTGCCTTAGTGTATACCTCCAATTGTTTTGTGCCGATAAATTTAATCACAGGATTTAAAGGCACCTCCTGAATAGTATTGTAGTAGTTTACCCCTTTTTGCGTGGTTTTATAAATTCTGTTGAACGCGATCAAATTTAAAGTTACTGCCTTATTAAAGGCTTTGAATTTCCTTGCTAAATTGCGCATGCTTTCTTCAGATTTTTCTTCATCTAAGAATTGTAATAGTTCTTCTGTATGCTCTATTGAAACAATGGAAGACTGTAACAATTCCTTTAAAGAAATTTTTGGGGGATGGCCAGCAACACGCATATTGTTCTGTTTGGCAGTTTTCATAATACTAGCAAACTGATTTGTGCTTAACCCATCATATACCTTTATAAAATCATACCCTTTTTCTTTGTATGTATTTACGGCATTTATAGCGCTTTCAGAACTTTCAATGTTTTTATGAAAAGGTCCTGTGTTATTACCTCCATTTATTGTTGGTGATGCTGTAATTAAATTAGTTCCTGGGTAACTCCCTTCTTTTACTTGCTTCTTCCAACGTAAATGCATTGGAAATCCCATCATATTTCTTACCGTAGTGACCCCATAACCCAAATACATAGGAAGATCAGAACGGTCAAAAATATGAGCATGCATATCAATAAGACCAGGCATTAGAAACTTTCCGGCTCCTTCTTTTACCTGGTATTTACTATGAAAAGGAATAGAATCAGGAAGAATCTTTGTTATTTTTCCGTGATCAATAAGGACAGTCATATTGCTTTGAACCTCTTCTTCATTTTTGGTCATGCTAATAACATTCACATTCTTAATAGCAATAGACTTAAGGGCTTCTCCCAAAGGAGAATCTGGAGTATCGTAATCTTTCTTTGAGAACAACACAGAACAGACTAACACGATTAAAATTACTGCGATCGTATACCCTAAAAAAACAAAGACCTTCTTTACTATTTTTACTGCTTTTTTCATGATTGACTTCTATTATTTCGTTTGACGAAACAAAGAAAGAGATCATTAGTAGTACAGAAGTTCGGAATCATGAATTCGAACTCATTTTAAAGGGAAAGAAGCGTTTGGAATTCTACAAAGGAAACTCGAACCTTAATTCGAATGTTTTTTTTTGTATTCTGAAGGGGTATATCCAGTTTGCTTTTTGAAAAGTGTATTAAAGGATGATTTTGAATTGAAACCTACATCATACATGATTTCTAAAATGGTTTCTTTTTCATCTTTTGCGTTTTCGAATCTATGTTTTGCTTCTTCAATTCTATAATCATTAACAAACCCCATAAAATTTTGATGCAAAAAGGCATTAATTAAATAAGACAGTCTTCGAGGTGTTATTTCTATAAGCTTAGCCAGTTCTTTTAAGTTTAATTCTGAGTTCGTATAAACGTCAGTACTTCTCATAAATTCCTGAATGCGATTCAATTCTTTTTGATCATCTGAATTAGGAATCTTCTCTTGAGGAGGATTGTTTTTATGTTGCAATATTTCTTGATCATTTTTTGTGATCCCAAGAAAAATCTGAGGTTGTTTGAGACCTTTATAAAAAATCCAATTAATCAACAATAGAATTGTAAGATGAATTGAGGATATGTTTGCAAAAAGATCTAAACTCCAAAGCATTTGATCAATCAAATCTAACAATAGTGAAACACTAAAGATTACTATTGTCCACTCCAACCAAACCAAATCTGTTCGGTTCATAGAGGACTGAGTTTCCTTAATTACCTTTCTATATCGAGCAATTTCTTTGATTGAAAAAAGGAGATATGTAAACAAACTAAGATATAATAGAACTCCATAAGGGCTACAAAATGATTCACCCAATGCAGCAGCAAAAAGAAAAAAGAAAAAGGGAATAGAATGATATAATTGGCTCTTTCTAAACGGAAAAGATTGGTATATTAATGAACGAGTATACAAATAAAGCAAAGGGCCATAAGCAAAGCCATAAGTGCAGAGTGAATTGTCTATAAAAGAATTACTAAAGTTAGAGCCTTCTAAAACAATTGCTAAAAATTGCAATCCAAGAGTTAATAAAAATAAAGAAAGGTATTTGTTTGCTGATTTTTTAGGGCCGTTGTCAGTTAACAACACCAGAGCAAACAAAAGACTCTGTAGAACAATGACTATGGGAATAACATCAGCAATGTAAATTGTCATATCTCTATTTTATTTCTCAACAATAAGGTATAGAATAAAACGAAGGTATTAGAAAGAAGAGGAAGAACCAAATCAAAGATAAAAAGCATACAAAAAAGATCTTTAAAAATGTAACAAAATGAATCCCATTTTGTCTTTTTAGAAAGACAAATCATAAATGACAACAAACAAAAAGTATATAACTATATTTCTTTTCCTGCTACCAGCTATTATGCTTGGTCAGGCAGAAGCTATTTTCAATGGGGTTTTTTTAAATGAATCTTTAGCAGAGGTAACTAAAAAAGTAAAAAGTATTTCAGGTCAAACAAAATTAATATCTATTGACACACCTTCTTTCCCATTAGCAGAAAAGAAAGAAGATCATTTGATCTGTTTGAATTTAAAAACAAAGAAAGGAACTGTAGAAAAAGTAGTATTTACGTTTGCAGACAATAAACTTGTATACATAGAAGCTAGAGGGAATGTTTACAGTGTTTTTAATGGAGAAAGAACAGAAAAAGCAGTAAACTATTTAGGCTATGAAATTTATATAAAAGAAAGGTTGTTTTTAAAAAAGGAACAGGAAGTTGCCTGGATACTGAATCAAGAAGCAATGCATGTAAATTTATTTACTTGGGAAAATCCTTATTTAACAAAAAATAAGTATAATTCTAAAAAGTTGAACTCATCAAATAAAGTGCCTTCTTTTTTTAAAATGGGAACCTCAATTGATAAAATAAAACCACTATTAGAAGCCAATAGTAATTTTATAAATACACAAAAATTAGACGGATCGGACCCTAATGCTCAACTACAAATTAATTGTTTTGGAGTATCTTATTTAGGGTTTCCGAGAAAAGCAGAGGCTCGCTTTGGAGACAACAAACTTAATGTAGTTTGGATATTAACAGCCAAAGCAGAGGAAGATCGAATTCGTAAAGCATTAATAAACCAATACGGAAAACCAATTTTTGTTAATGAAAAATGGGAAATATTCAATGATTGGCAGGTTGGATTAAGAAAAGATAAGCCTGAAATTTTATTAGTAAAACCTGAAATAGGGTTGCAGTATAAATCGACCTTTCTTAAGAAGTAACAATAAAAAAGCCATTTCGATAGAAATGGCTTTTTTAAAAAGATCTTGAAATGAGCTCAAGATTATAAATCAAACTTAATTCCTTGCGCTAAAGGCAATTCATCAGAATAGTTTACGGTGTTTGTTTGTCTACGCATGTATACTTTCCATGCATCAGACCCAGACTCTCGTCCACCACCAGTTTCTTTTTCTCCTCCAAAAGCACCACCAATTTCAGCACCAGAAGTTCCAATGTTTACATTCGCAATACCACAATCAGAACCAGCATATGACAAGAACTTCTCAGCTTCTTTCATTTCATTGGTCATAATCGCAGAAGACAACCCTTGGGCAACACCATTTTGCTTCTCAATAGCATTTTCTACTTCTCCAGAATACTTCATTAAGTATAGGATAGGAGCAAAAGTTTCATGCTGTACAATTTCAAAATGATTTTCAGCTTCAATAATTGCTGGTTTTACGTAGCAACCACTTTCATAACCTTCTCCTTCTAAAACACCTCCATCAACCAATACATTACCACCTTCAGCTTTTGCTTTTTCAATCGCAGCCAAATACGTATTAACAGCATCTGTATCAATTAAAGGACCGATGTGATTCTTTTCGTCTAATGGATTACCGATTGTTAATTGACCATACGCCCCAACAATAGCATCTCTTACTTTATTGTAAACAGATTCGTGAATAATTAATCGTCGAGTAGAAGTACAACGTTGTCCAGCAGTACCAACAGCTCCAAAAACAGCTCCAGGAACTACTACTTTTAAATCGGCAGTTGGTGTAATAATAATTGCATTGTTTCCCCCCAATTCTAATAAAGATTTTCCAAAACGTTGCGCAACAGTTGCACCAACAATTCTTCCCATTCTTGTAGATCCAGTAGCAGAAACTAAAGGAATTCTAGTATCAGTAGTCATAAACTCGCCAACCTTGTAATCTCCGTTAATGATACAAGAAATACCTTCTGGTAAATTATTTTCTTTTAAAATTCCTGCAATAATATTTTGACAAGCGACAGAACATAAAGGCGCTTTTTCAGAACCTTTCCACACGCATACATCACCACAAATCCAAGCCAGAGCAGTATTCCAAGCCCAAACAGCTACTGGAAAATTGAATGCCGATATAATACCAACAACTCCAATTGGATGCCATTGCTCTCTCATTACATGCCCAGGACGTTCAGAAGGAATGGTTTGTCCGTTTAGTTGTCTTGACAATCCAACAGCAAAATCACAGATGTCAATCATTTCTTGAACTTCTCCATAACCTTCTTGTAAAGATTTTCCCATTTCATAAGAAACTAATTTCCCAAGTGGCTCTTTTAAATCTCTTAACTTATTTCCAAATTGACGAACAATTTCTCCTCTTTGAGGAGCAGGTACATTTCTAAATGACTTAAAAGCAGCAGTAGCAGTTGTCATTACTTTTTCGTAATCTTCTTTTGTTGTGGTTTTTACCTTCCCAATTAATTTCCCATCAACTGGAGAATAACTCTCTATAAGCTCTCCGTTTGAAAAATTGTTTGAACCCGTTGAAGTCCCATCGTTAATGTCTTTCAACCCTAGTTTAGCAAGGGCTTCTTGAATTCCGAAGTCTGTCATTTTCGTTTCTTTTTTGATTTGATTTGTGGATCAAAAGTACAATAAAGTTTCGTAAAAGAAGCAATGGAAAATAGGTCAGAAACACAAATAAATAAGGGGAACTTCATTTATAAAAAGGATAAGAGAAATGTCAAAACTAGTTTACAGGAATAGAAAAATCTTGAAAAAGCTCATTCCCGTTTTCATCTTCCCCCATCCAAAAACTAAAATAATAATAATCAACACGCAATGCTAGAACGGGTATTTTTAATTCCATTTCTTGAGAAGGCTCTGAACAACTAATGTCTAAACTTTTAAGTATTTTAACAGCAACCACTCTAGATGATATTCCATTATGTTTATAATAAGCGCGAGGAAATTCATAACAACCATTAGGCCTCGTGTACCTTACGGTAATAGTGTCCACTTGGTTTGCAGTAAAAAAACTAGGAACAAAAACCTCATTAATAGGTAATATTTCACCTTGATAAGTAAGCTCATCTTCTGAGCAAGAAGAAATAAAGATAAAAAGGATAAATAGTAAAGTTAATTTCTTCATGATGATTAAATTTTTAAAACAAAGAGGATAAATACTACTTAAAAGTACGTGCTTTTTTAAAAAGAATACTTAATCCCAGAATATACACCAATAGAATAGGGTTTAAAATTACCTGTGTTTTCAGAAAATGTACTTAATTGAGTTTTGATCATCGGATTGATGTTTAATGTCCAGTGTTTATCAAAATAATAATCAAAGTCGATTCCCAAGTTTCCACTAAAGTTAATAGAATTCAAATTATTAACCTCTCCTATATTTTGAGAAAAATTTTCTGATTTTACAGACAATTTATTTGTCATTAAAAACAAAGAGCTAAATCCAGTAACAACATGAGTGCTTAATTTTTTCCCTGAAAAGATATTGTATTTTATCTCAATAGGCAGTTCAATATAATCGAAAGATTGATTTATAACAGCATCATTACTTGTCAAAAAGACCATTAGACCTTGAGGAGAAGATGTATTTGTTAGGCCATTTGCATTAAAAGAATAACTGCTTGAAGATGGCTTTAGACTAACTGAATTGATTGCAGTAATCGAAGAAACAGGAAGCTCTGTAGAATTGTTGTTTTTTGTTGAGTAACTCATTTTCTGCACGTGAATTCCTGTTTGTATGGTCCATTTAGAATTCATTTTATAGTTTACCTTCACACCATAAGAGTAGGTGTTATCACCACTAGTTGACCCCCCAGGCATGCTTGAAGCCAGAGGAGAAGACCCGGCAAAAGAACTCGAACTTAAAACAGCAAAAACAGGTGAAACTGACCAGTTTCTCAACACATCCTTTTCCTCAACTAAATCTTTACTTTTGTTTACTTCAGCAATAAAATCTTTTTTAGGAAGTAGCGTTGTTTTCTTCTTTTCCTTTACTTTTAAGATTGTATCTCTATTTTTATTTGATGGGACAATTTTTTTATTAAGACTTATAACACTCTCACCTTTTTCTGTAATTGGCAGCACTTTTTTGTCTTCATTTTTATTATCAATAATAACGTTTTCTTCTTTTTCGATAAAAGAAGGTGTGTTTGTTGCAATTACATTAGGCTCTTTTTTAATCAAGTCTTTCTTAGCAATATCACTTTCCTCTTCTTTAAAAACTTGAGGAATAATAGATTTATTAACCTTGCTAGTATCAACTTTTTTGACAAGATCTTCAGGAGTGGTTGTTATAACGTCTTTAGAATCTATTATAATATCTTTTGGGTTATCGTTAATGATAGGAAACAGAAATAAACTTATAATTAACAACGCCGCAACCCCGCCAGAGAGCCACCAATATGGAAGCACCCTGCGTTTCTTCTTTTGTAATTTCGACTCAATTCCTCTCCAAACTTTAGAACTTGGAACTGCTTCCAAATTCTTCATCTTTTCTTGAAATAAGCGATCTATGTTTTTCTCACTTTTCATTTTATGCTTCTTGTTGCTTATCTTGATAAGCCTCTATCTTATTTTTTAATAAAGCCCTTGCTCTGGACAAATTTGATTTTGACGTTCCTTCTGATATATTTAACATTTCGGCTATTTCTTTGTGAGAAAAATTATCCAAAACATATAGATTGAATATCAGTCGGTACCTATCTGGTAATTGCTGAATTAAATTCAATAAATAATCAATTGTTAAATGTTGATCTTCAAAATAAATATCATTTGTTTCTTCATCGCTAACAGGTTCTTTTACTATCTGTAATGTCGATTTGTTTCGATACTTCTGTATCGCCGTATTTATAGTTATTCGTTTTAACCATCCTTCAAATGATCCTTTCTTTTTGTACTGTTTAATTTTATCGAAAATAACTAAAAAACTATCTTGTAAAGTATCCTCTGCATCTTCATAATTATTAGAATACTTTAAGCATACCGCAAACAGTTTATCTGAAAAAAGTTGATAAACTTGCGATTGCGCTGTCAAATCTTGCTGACAACATTTTTCTATGAGCTCTTCTAAATTAATATCTTCTAAAAAGTTTATTCAAAAATAAACTAATATACAAGAAATGGAACCCTCTTTTAACAATCAACAGCTTTTGGTGCATTAGCAACATCACAAGCAGATATAATTCTCCATTTACATTGTATCGGTTTTACGCTTTCGTGAAAATAACCACCTTTTTACCGTCTAGTTGTTAACTAGATGTAGAAATAGTCAAAAGGTTGCGTCAAATAATTCTATTTTTGCGATATCTAATGCAAAAAGAAATTTTTAATATACAGAGCGATAACGATTTTAAAGCGTGTGCGTTACAGGTTTTTAAATATCAATTTGATAATAATGTTGTGTATCGTTCTTTTTGTGACTTACTCAATATTCATCCAAGTGATGTAAGAGAAATTGAAGAAATTCCATTTTTACCCATCCAGTTTTTCAAATCACATGAAGTAATTTCAGGAAAAGAGGCTATTCAAGAAACTTTCACTAGTTCTGGAACAACAGGAAGTACTACTAGCAAACATTTAGTAACCGATATATCTTGGTATGAAGAAAGCTTTCGAAATGGGTTCCAACATTTTTATGGAAATATTGAAGAGTATACGGTTTTAGCATTGTTGCCAAATTATCTAGAAAGAGACGGTTCTTCGCTGATTTATATGGTGAATGATTTGATCAAAAAATCGAAAAAATCCGCAAGCGGATTCTATTTAGATGATATGGCTGGGCTTTCAAAGAAACTCATTGAACTTGATAAGCATGGTGAAAAAACATTGTTAATTGGAGTCACTTTTGCACTGCTAGATTTGATTGAAGTCCAACAGTTTGAGTTAAAAAACATCGATATCATGGAAACAGGCGGCATGAAAGGTCGTCGAAAAGAACTTATTCGGGCAGAATTGCATGAAATACTCTGTAAAGGTTTTGGCTTGACTAGCATTCATTCAGAATATGGCATGACAGAATTATTAAGCCAAGGGTATTCGAAAGGAAATGGAATTTTTGATTGTCCTCCTTGGATGAAAATTCTCACTAGAGATACAGAAGATGCTTTAACAATTTTAGAAAGCTCAAAAACAGGAGGGCTAAACATCATTGATTTAGCTAACTACAATTCTTGTTCCTTCATCGCTACACAAGATTTAGGAAAAACGAATTCTGATGGCACTTTTGAAATCTTAGGACGCTTTGATCACTCAGATATAAGAGGTTGTAATTTAATGGTGATCTAAGAACTTTTATGGATTGTGTAATTTAAAACGTACTGTATCGACTACCTAACAGTTCAACCAAACCACAATCATGAAAACAACCACCACAATACTGCTACTAATTTTCTCCATCTCTTCATTTGCCCAGAAAAACTATTACACTAAAAAAGGAGCCGTTGCAAAAGGATTTGATGTTGTTGCGTATTTTAGTAACGAAGCAAAACAAGGAAATAAAGAATTTTCTACAGAATACGATGGAGTTGCCTTCTATTTTTCTTCACAAGAAAATTTAAAGACATTTAAAGCAACCCCTGCCAAATATATTCCACAATACGGAGGTTTCTGTGCCTATGCCATGGGGGCAAAAGGAAGCAAAGTTCCTGTAAACCCAGAAACTTTTGAAATCCGAGATGGAAAACTATACCTCTTCTACAATCGTGGAAGTACTAATACATTAAGCCTTTGGACCAAAGAAGGAGCGGAGAAATTAAAAGAGAAAGCTGACCAAAACTGGCTAAAAATCACTCAAAAATAAAATCAAGAAAGTAGGCTTGGAAGAGCTTATGAATAATGAAATCCGTAAGTATTCGGTTTTTTTTGGAAATGGATCCAACAGTATGCTTATTTAAAATACTCAACACTAGTTATTTGTAAAAAATCTAGTAACTTACTAAACTCAATCAACCCAAGTTTTATGAAAAAACCAATTGTAATTGCAAAGATCTCAGAATTAGAAAATAAAAAACCAGCACATGCTTTAGTAAATGGACTTGATCTTGTTGTTGTGAAGTTTGATGAAGAGATTTCTGTTTTATATGGAAGATGTTTGCATAGAGGAGCTTTAATGTCTGATGGTCATGTTGATGGAGAGAACCTTATTTGTGGAGTTCACGGTTGGGATTACCGAGTAGATTCAGGCGTTTCAGAATATAATAACAAAGAAGTACTTCATAAATTTTCCACAAAAATTGAAGGAGATAGTCTCTTTGTCGATGAGTTTGAAGTTGATGCGTATTTGGTAAACAGCCCTCAGCCATTCAATAGAGATGAATACTTAGGGGCTTATGCAGATACACACCCAGAAGAAACAGAACCTTACACAGGTTATATCAAGGAGCTTGCTCAAAATGGATTAAAGAACATAGGACATCATGGGTTTTCTGCTTCCATGGGAGTAGATAGAAATACCTTACCAAAATGGAATGACATTCAATTCTTACCAGCACAGTTAGCAACAAGACCTTTGTTAGATCATGAAGAAGTGGCAACTAAAGTTGTCATTGGACCAAGAGCAAAAAAACCTTTAGAATTAGACATGCCTCTGTTTGTTTCCGACATGAGTTTTGGCGCTTTATCTCGTGAAGCAAAAATAGCTTTATCAAAAGGAGCTCAGATGGCAGGAACAGGAATTTGTTCTGGAGAAGGAGGGATGTTGCCAGAAGAACAATTGAATAATAGTAAATACTTTTACGAATTAGCTTCTGCGCAGTTTGGATTCTCTTGGGATAAATTAGACAATGTACAAGCCTTTCATTTTAAAGGAGGTCAAGGAGCAAAAACAGGAACAGGAGGGCATTTACCTGGAAACAAAGTAAGTGCAGAAATTGCTGAGGTGAGAGGGTTAAAACAAGGAGAAACAGCTATTTCACCAGCAGCAAATCCTAATTTTCATACAGCTCAAGACTTTAAAGATTTTGGAGACAAAGTAAGGGAACGTACGGGTGGAATTCCAATCGGATTTAAGATTGCAGCAAGTCATATAGAAAAAGACATTCAGTTTGCTTTAGATGCAGGTGTAGATTATATCATTTTGGATGGTCGAGGAGGAGGAACAGGTTCTGCCCCGACGATTTTAAGAGATCACATTAATGTACCTACTATTCCAGCACTGGCAAGAGCAAGAAAATATTTAGACAAAGTTGGGGCCTCAGATATTACTTTGGTTATTACTGGTGGTTTGCGTGTCGCAGAGGATTTTGCAAAAGCAATGATGTTAGGAGCTGATGCAATTGCCGTTTCTAATTCAGCATTACAAGCCATTGGTTGTTTAGGAATGAGAGCTTGTGGGAGCAATAATTGCCCTGTAGGAATTGCGACACAAAAAGAATCATTGAGAAGTCGATTAATTATTGATTCTTCAGCAAAACAATTGCACAACTACTTTGATGCAACTAACAACTTAATTAGAGTAGTTGCGAGATCTTGTGGATATGATGATGTTACTAAATTCAATCATGATGATCTCTCTACATTTGATAGAGATATGCATAAATTAACAGGAATTAATTACGCAGGAGTTTTATAATAATGGTAAAAACATTCCACATAGCAGCGCAATATTTGGCAACAGTAGCCATTAGTTTTTTAGAACCTAAAGATGACGATAGCCATACTAATTTAGGTTGGAAAAACGGAGCGCTTCAGACACATTCTTTAAGTGAAGATAATTGCATGTTTTCCTTAGATTACAAATCATTTTCGTTGATTTGGACGAATGATTTAGGTTATAAAGAATCACTTTCCTTAGATGGTAAAACACATTCAGAAATTGTGCATTGGATTCGAAAAACATCTTTAAGAGCGAAGCACAAAAAAGTATACGAATATGCACTTCACTATGTCCTTCCTTATGAAAAGATAAAGAGTGATTTTGTTTTTCAAAAACCATCAAATCAAAAGATAGAAGAATTAATAACACAAAGAGACATTGTTCAAAAAGCACTTGAGAATGTTTTAAAGAGTAAGAGTCAGAATACATCGATAAGAATTTGGCCTCACCATTTCGATTCTGGTTCCTTTTTCATGACAAATGATGAAATTGGAATAGGGTTGGGGATGGCAATTCCAGATACTATGATTAACGACTTTTATTTCTATGTGAGTGGATACAAAGGACATGAGGGAATCGAACTGTCAAATCAGATAGAAATTAAAACAGGTCAATACTACAAGGATGGTTGGAAAGGAATTGCATTAGCCGTTTCTGGAGCCACTATTGATGAAGCTACAGACTTTTATAGGCAATCTATTAATCATTACTTAAATCAAGGATAATGTTTCAAACATTTATTGGGATTACTGCCTTGGCAGCATTATTAAGTTTTATCAATTATCGGTTTTTAAAACTTCCAGAAACCATCGGTGTAATGATTCTATCGATTATTATATCGTTTTCAGTAGGAAGTACCATATACCTTGTTGATAAGGATTTTTTTATGGAGTTATATCCAATGGTTCAACAAATCGATTTTAAAACGATACTGTTTGATTTCTTATTAGGTATTTTATTGTTTGCAGGTGCCATTCATGTGAACTTAAAAGGATTATTGAAACAAAAAGGATCCGTTATTATCTATTCCACTTTTGGTGTTTTAATCTCAACTTTTTTAATAGGAACAATCTTTTATTATGTTACACCTTTAATCGGTCTTGAGATTAGTTATTTATATAGCTTGGTATTTGGTTCTTTAATTTCACCCACTGATCCTGTAGCTGTTCTAGCATTATTAAAAAAAGCAGGAGCTCCAAAACATATGGAAATTAAAATTGTAGGCGAATCTCTTTTCAATGATGGAGTTGGTATTGTGGTTTTTTTATCATTATTATCATTGGCAACGATGATGCAAGAATTTGAGATTGCTCATATTGCCGAAGAATTTGGCTTAGAAGCTGGTGGAGGAATCTTAATGGGATTGGTTTTGGGTTATCTTGGAAAGGTGTGTATTAGAAGCGTTGTCAAAGAGCCCGTAATTGCGGTACACATTTCCTTAGCGATTGTTTTAGGAGGATATAGCCTATCGTCAATATTTCATGTTTCTGGGGCTATTGCAATGGTTGTTGCAGGGTTAGTTATAGGGAATAGTCTACACTCTGAAAAAATCTCAGAAGAGTTAAAAAACCACATGAATATCTTTTGGAAAATACTAGATGAAATTTTTAATTCGGTACTTTTCGTTCTTATAGGTATTATCATAATTATGGTTGATTTTAATATCTACTACCTTTCATTAGGAATAATTACCATTTTTATTGTCCTTTTCTCAAGATACATTACAGTCTTTTTATCTAATTTTTTGCTTAAAAAATCAAATAGAGCAAATTCTAATGAACGAAAAATTTTGACTTGGGCTGGATTACGAGGAGGGATTTCAATTGCTTTAGCATTAAGCTTGCCAGAAAGTGAAGTAAGAGACCTCATTTTGTATACAACTTATGTGGTGGTAGTTTTTTCCATCATTGTACAAGGGCTAAGCATTGAAAAAGTAGTTTCAAAATTATTAAAAAAATAAATGGAACATTGGTATTTGCCCATCACGATTTTACCAGGAATAGGATTGTTAATTCTATCTACATCCAATCAATTAATAGCCTTGAGCAATGAAATTGCTGAGCGATTAAAATTAGATCGTTGTAATGACCAAATAAGTCAAAGAAAATTAAACCAACTCAAACTTTTGAACAAAGGACTGGTTGGATTATATCTTGGAGTTGGAGCAATGGTAGCGTCTGGAATTTTATCAGGATTGCAAAACTTTTACAAAATTTCAAATGAAATTGGATTAATTGTTATGTTGTTAGGAGTCATGAGTGTCTTCATTTCTATCACTTTTCTAATCATATATTCATTAAAGTCTGTGAGGATAAGGCAAGATCAATTTAAAGAATCAACATATTAAAATATGAGCAATAAAAAGATAGTTTGGCATAAAGTTTTAGAGAACAGAAAAGAGCTTCCTGAAGGCCGTGTAAAAACGGTTACTGCAAACCATAAAGGGATTTGCTTAACACATTATAAAGGAAAGTTTTCTGCCTTAGACAATCGCTGTCCTCATCAAGGCGGACCGTTAGGTGAAGGATCTATTGAAAATGGCTTATTGCGTTGTCCATGGCACGGTTGGGATTTTGATCCTTGCACAGGATTACCACCTGGAGGATATGATGACGGAATTGAAACTTTTGAAGTGAAAGAAGAAGGTGGTGCTATTTATGTTGGAGTTGAAGAAGAAGTGCCACACGAAACAACTGTTTCTGACATTATGGTGGAAACGATGGTGAATTGGGGAGTCAATAAAGTCTTTGGAATGGTAGGTCATTCTAATTTAGGTTTTGCTGATGCGATGCGAAGACAAGAAGAAAAAGGAAATTTAAACTTCTACGGAATTCGACATGAAGGAGCAGCAGCTTTTGCCGCTTCGGCTTATGGAAAGCTAACAGGAAGACCTGCAGCATGTTTTTCAATTGCTGGGCCTGGCGCTACAAATTTATATACGGGATTATGGGACGCAAAAGTAGATAGAGCTCCTATTTTAGCCTTAACAGGTCAGGTAAAAACTCAAGTTGTTGGCACTGGAAACTTTCAAGAAGTAGATTTAGTTCAAGGGTTTAATTCTGTAGCGGAATTCAATCAACGAGTACAAAACGATAGTCAACATGCCGAATTGATGTCTTTAGCCGTGAAGCATGCTATTTTAAAACGAGATGTTTCTCATTTAACATTTCCAGATGAGGTTCAAGAACAAAAAGCAAAATCAAATACTTTAGCAAAATGGCCTAAAAATAGAATTACTTCCTTAGAAATTGCTCCGCCAAAACATGCTGTAGATGAAGCTGTAGAATTGATTAAAAAATCAAAACGACCAGTCATTATTATGGGGCACGGTGCTAGAATGCATAAAAAAGCTATTGTTGCTTTTGCAGAAACATTAAATGCTGCTGTGGTTACTACGTTCAAAGGAAAAGGATTGATTTCTGATAGCCACCCTTTAGGAGGAGGTGTTTTAGGAAGAAGCGGAACGCCTATTGCTTCTTGGTTTATGAATGAAGCTGACGTATTGATTGTCTTTGGAGCATCTTTCTCAAATCATACTGGAATTACACCTAAAAAACCAATTATTCAGGTAGATTTTGACCCATTAGCTTTGAGCAAATTCCATGAAGTAGAGGTAGCTGTTTTTGGAGAAATTTCAAGAACCTTGGATATTTTTAAAGAAGAACTGAAAGGAAAAACGAATACGATCAATCAAGTTTCAGAAATAGCAGAACGTTGGGGTATCTGGAAAGCAGAAAAACAAAAAAGACTATTAGAAACTTCAGATAATGGAATCAGCTCCATTGCTGTTTTTGAAACGATGAACAAACTCACTCCAGAAAATGCTGTGATGTGTGCAGATGTTGGAAATAATGCGTACTCATTCGGACGCTATTTTGAACCTAAAAATCAAGATTTTTTAATGTCGGGTTATCTAGGATCTATCGGTTTTGCATTACCCGCGGCAATTGGCGCTTGGGTAGCTGTTGAAGGAGCTAGACCTGTAGTTGCTGTTGCTGGTGATGGAGGTTTATGTCAGTATTTAGCTGAAATTACCACCTTGGTTAAATACAATATGGATGTCAAATTGATTGTCATCAATAACCATGAGCTAGGAAAGATTTCGAAGGAACAGCGAGCAGGAGAATTTGATGTTTGGAAAACCTCGTTATCCAATCCTAATTTTGCTGATTTTGCACAATCGTGTGGCGCTTGGGGAAAACGAGTAGAAAATCAAGATGATTTAGAAAATGACATGACAGCCTTATTCAATCAAAAAGGACCTGCGGTTTTAGAGGTCATGGCTGATGTGAATTTGATATAAGATGAGTATAGTTGGATATTCAGGAACACCTTTAGCAAAGAAACTGGGAATCAAAGAAGGTTTTTTGATTAAAGTTTACAATTCGCCAAAACCCTACTTAGATTTTTTCCATGATTTTCCAGAGGGAGTTGTGATTTTAGATTCAGAAAAAGAAAAGGAGTCGGTAGATTTCATTCATATTTTTGCTACTACAGAAAAAAATCTCAAAATTTTTTTCACCAAGGCGAAACCATCATTAAAAAAAACAGGGACAATTTGGATTAGTTGGCCGAAAAAATCTTCCAAGATTGAAACAAAAATCGATAAGTTCTATGTCATGAACTATGGCTTAGACAATGGTTTGGTAGATGTAAAAGTTGCCGCTGTAGATGATGATTGGAGCGGACATAAATTTGTCTATCGAGCGAAGGATAGATAGAAAAAATCAGCACTAATACTAATGTTGACTATTCAACCTTCAACAAAAAGTAATTCTTTTTTCCTCGTTGTAGTAGAACATATTTATCGGCAATCAAATCTGATGAGGTGATTGTGAAATCTTCCTTTACTTTTTCTTTGTTGACAGATATGGCATTTTCTTTTAACGCTCTTCTGGCATCACTATTGGAGTTTAAAAAACTTGTTTTTGCTGCCAAAGCACCAATCATGTCCAATCCGTTTTTAATGTCTTCTGTAGAAACAGAAGCTTGAGGAACACCCTCAAAAACATCTAAAAAGGTTTGCTCATCTAACGACTTTAAATCATCGGCGGTAGACTTCCCGAATAAAATATTGGATGCTTTAATTGCATTTTCATAAGCATCTTGTCCGTGAGTCATTATAGTTGCCTGTTCACCAATCTTCTTTTGTAGCAAACGCATATGTGGTGCTTCTTTGTGTTCTGCAATTAATGCAGCAATAGCTTCTTTATCTAAAAAAGTAAAAATCTTGATATACTTCTCAGCATCTTCATCAGAAGAGTTCAACCAGTACTGATAGAATTTATAAGGAGATGTTCTATTTGCATCCAACCATACATTACCACCTTCCGTTTTTCCGAACTTAGTTCCGTCTGCTTTTGTGACTAAAGGAACGGTGATTGCATAGGCTTTTCCTTGTGCCTTTCTACGAATTAATTCTGTTCCTGTGGTAATATTTCCCCACTGATCAGAACCTCCCATTTGCACTTTGCAATCCATTTCTTTGTATAAGTGATAGAAATCGTATCCTTGAAATAACTGGTAGGTAAACTCTGTAAAACTCATTCCTTCTTTCGATTCAGAACTCAAACGTTTCTTTACCGAATCTTTTGCCATCATGTAGTTTACTGTGATGTGTTTTCCTGTATCGCGAACAAAATCAATCAATGAAATATCTTTCATCCAATCGAAATTATTCACCAATTCTGCAGGGTTTTCAGAAGACGATTCAAAATCTAAAAAACGTGCCAATTGACCTTTTACACCTTCAATGTTTTTTGACAACGTAGCCTCATCTAACAAATTTCTCTCAGCAGATTTTCCTGAAGGATCACCTACCATTCCGGTTGCACCACCTACTAAAGCAATAGGTTTGTGACCTGCAATTTGGAAATGTTTTAAGATTAATATCTGTACCAAACTTCCAATATGCAAAGAGTCTGCTGTTGGATCGAATCCGATATAACCAGCAGTTTTATTTTTTAATAAATACTCTTCGGTTTCAGGCATGATATCATGCAACAATCCACGCCACCTTAATTCTTCAACAAAATTTGTCATCGTCTTATTTAATTAAAAAAAATCTCCTCAAGATTGGCTTGAGGAATCCTTTAATTTGTCATTCCGAACTTGTTTCGGAATCTTAATAAAAGAATTTCTTAGTTATTTGTCAAGACAATTCTTTTATTAAAGAGCAAAGATACATTTCTGATGTAAATAAACTAAATTCGTCGTATGATTTTAGTTACTGGCGGAACAGGTTTGGTTGGCTCTCATTTATTGGCTCATTTAACTCAAAAAAATGATGCGGTTAGAGCAATTTATAGAACAGAAAAAAGCTTGGAAAATGTCAGAAAAGTATTCGGATACTATACAAATGAAGTAGAGGTTCTTTTCTCTAAAATAGAATGGATTCAAGCTGATATTACCGATGTTCCTTCCATGATTCCTGCTTTTGAAGGTATTGTTCATGTCTATCATTGTGCCGCATTAATTTCTTTTGATCCTGCAGATTATATAGAAATGAGAAAGGTAAATATACACGGAACAGCGATTGTTGCAAACCTTTCTATTGAATTTGATGTAAAAAAGCTGTGTTATGTAAGTTCTATTGCCGCAATAGGAGATGAACCTCATAAAAAAGTAGTTGATGAGGAAAATGAATGGAACGGAAATCAGAATAACCACGGTTATGCCATTACTAAATATGGTGCAGAAATGGAAATTTGGAGAGCAAGTCAAGAAGGAATAGACGTAATAATTGTAAACCCAGGAGTCATTTTAGGAAGTGGGTTTTGGAGTTCGGGGTCGGGAGAATTATTTTCTCAGGTGAATCAAGGATTTCAGTTTTATTCTGAAGGGGTTACAGGTTTTGTTGGGGTTGAAGACGTTGTAAAAACAATGAATCAGTTGATGGAAAGTGACATTAAAAATGAACGCTTTATTTTAACATCAGAAGACAAAAGTTTTAAAGAGGTGCTTTTTTTAATTGCCGATAGCTTAAATAAAAAAAGACCTTCAATGAAGGTGAAACTTTGGCAAGCTGCATTGTTTTGGAGATGGGAGTGGCTGGTTTCTATGCTAACATCTAAAAAACCAAGAATGACTAAACATTCGGCAAGATCACTTGATGACAAAACATACTATAGCTCAAAAAAGATAGAAACTGCCTTGGGTTTTGAGTTTGAAAAGATTGATAAAGTGATAGAAAAAACGAGTAAAAGCTTCTTGAATTAATTTATTTTTTCAAAGCTTTTTCCTTTTTTTGAAGAAGCGTAATTTTTGCAATAGAATCCTTTGCGATAGAATCGCGTTCTTTTTTAATTTTAGAATAGGCTATTTGCTCTTTTTTTAAATCTACTAATATTTTTGACAACATGCCTTTGTACTCATGATTCTGAGTTGTATAATAAAAGTTACTTGAGATAAATCGGGTACTGTCAATATTATATTTATTATAAACCAAAGGAATATAAGAGATACGTCTTTGGAGGTTTTTGTTTTTAATATTCTTTGACGCAGACGCAATAAACAATTCTTTAATAAGAAGAGTCATCGTGTCTTTTGGAATTAAATCTTTAGGTTTCTCATAGATTGTATTGCTGGTACAAGCCAAGAAAAAAAGAGGACTCAAAATAAGTAATAGAACTTTTCTCATTTATCGACTAAAAGTAATTCGTTTTCCTTTATGAACTTCATCAAAAGTTCCACCATCATACATTAATATTCCATTGACAAAAGTGTGTGTTACACTTGACGAAAAAGTAACACCTTCAAAAGGAGACCAACCACATTTGTATAAAATATTTTCTTTACCAACCGTTTGAGGCTTTTGATCATCTAACAAAACTAAATCAGCATAATAACCTTCTTTAATAAAACCTCTTTTTTCAATTTGAAAAATTTTAGCAGGGTTGTGACATGCTTTTTCCACTAATTTTTCAATAGAAATAACATTGCTTTTTACTTTTTCTAGTAAAGCCAATAAAGCATGTTGAACCAAAGGGCCGCCACTTGGAGCGTTCAAATATGAATTTGATTTCTCTTCTAAAGTATGAGGAGCATGATCTGTTGCAATAATATCCAAACGATCATCAAGTAAAGCTTTCCATAAACCTTCTCGGTCACTGACTTTTTTTACTGCTGGATTCCATTTAATATGCGTTCCTTTTTCTTTATAATCTTCCTCTGAAAACCATAGGTGGTGCACGCAGACTTCGGCTGTGATTTGTTTTTCTTCTAAAGGAATGTCATTTCTAAAGAGTTCAGTTTCTTTTGCCGTTGAGAGATGAAAAACATGCAAACGGGCTCCAGTTTTCTTTGCTAGTTCAATAGCTTGAGAAGAAGATAAATAGCAAGCTTCTTCACTTCTAATTACAGGATGCAATTCAATTGGAATATCATCACCATAAATAGATTTATAATGAGCTGTGTTTTTTTTGATTGTTTCTTCATCTTCACAATGAACAGAGATAATGAGTTTTGTAGATGAGAAAATCTTCTCTAATACTTCAGGATTGTCTACCAACATATTTCCTGTTGAAGAACCTAAAAAGAGTTTGATTCCTGCAACGGTTTTTGGATCTGTTTTTAAGAGCTCTTCTAAATTGTCATTAGTGCCACCAAACATAAAAGAATAGTTGGCATAAGATGTTTTTTCTGCAACATTAAACTTGTCTTGCAGTAGTTTTTGAGTAGTTGCTTGTGGGACTGTGTTGGGCATTTCTATGAAGGTTGTAATTCCTCCAGCAATGGCAGCTTTACTTTCCGTTGCAATATTTGCTTTATGAGTTAAGCCAGGTTCTCTAAAGTGAACTTGATCATCAATAAGTCCGGGGATAAGGTACTTCCCTTGAGCATCAATATTTTTTATCGAATTGTTTGAAATTGAAGAACTCACTTCTTTAATAATTCCATTTTCAATCAGAACATCTCCATTTAGGGTCGTCCCTTCATTAACAATTCTGGCATTTTTTAGTAAGTAAGAATTCATCGTAAACCTCTAAATCTCATTTTTATAACTCCAAGCAAGGCTTCATACACAATTGAGCCGCTCATTTTTGATTCCCCTAAAGTTCTATCTGTGAATATTACAGAAACTTCTTTAAGGTTGAATCCGTGTTTCCACGCTTTGAATTTCATTTCTATTTGAAAAGCATACCCTACAAATCGAATCTTATCGAGCTTAATTGTTTCTAAGACCTTTCTTTTATAACAAACAAACCCTGCTGTTGTGTCGTGAATTGGAATTCCAGTAATAAACCGAACATATTTAGAAGCAAAGTAAGAAAGTAATACTCGTTTCATAGACCAATTAACAACATTCACGCCTTGAGAATATCTAGATCCAACGGAAAGATCTGCAGCTTCTAAATGACAAGCATTGTACAAATGAACAAGGTCTTTTGGGTTGTGAGAAAAATCAGCATCCATCTCAATGATATATTCATACTCTTTGTTAAGAGCCCATTTAAAACCATGGATATAAGCTGTTCCTAGTCCATTTTTCCCTTTTCTTTCCTCTATAAAGAGTTTTTCTGGAAATTTTGTCATCAAATTTTTTACAATATCACCAGTTTTATCAGGAGAATTATCATCAACAACTAAAACGTGAAACTCTTTGTCTTGCTCAAAAACAGCATTGATAATCAATTCAATGTTTTCTTTTTCGTTATAAGTAGGAATAATAACTAAGACGTCAGACATAAAATGTGAAAGTATTGAGGCAAATATACATTTTTTTATTACTAATTTTGTGTTAATCTTAACTCACGTTAAAGTAAAGAAATGCAAGCAATAGAAAGGGAATTGATATCAAATAACTGGGTAGTATTACTCTTTATCTCGGGGTTGTTGCTCATGTTTTTATTGAAGCTTTTTAATGCAGAGAAAATGAAAGGGTATTCATTATCAATTTTTAACAAAGGATTTGTGGAAATTGAATCTCAAGAGAAGAGTTCTAATTTTTCACTTTTTAATATTGCTTTTACCGCTTTTTCTTTTTTGTCGATTTCATTATCGTTGTATTTTTTGTTGAATCAGTATAGTGAAAGAGCAATTTTTAGCTTTTTAGATTACACAAGAGTTTCATCTTATGTGTTGATCTATATGCTAGGTAGATTTATTTTAGAAACTTTTCTTATGAACTTACTAGAGGTTAAGGAATTACTAGGATATTTCTTTTTATCTAAGAGAAGTTACTTATATTCTATATCTACTGGATTACTTTTTTTAAACGCAATCTATTTTTACGGATTCCCAAAAACAACACTATTACTAGTAGGAGTAATTCTATTATTTACAACGAGACTCCTTTTAATTTTAATAAATAACAAAAAGCTGATTGTTAAAGAGTTGTTCTATTTTATTTTGTACCTTTGCGCCTTCGAAATAGCGCCGCTATTTATTTTGTTTAAATTGATATTTTAAATAAGAAAAGAAGTAGAGTATGAAAGTGAAAACAATCTTGGTATCTCAACCAGAACCAAAAACAGAAACGTCTCCTTATTCTGAATTATCTGAGAAGCAAAAAGTTAAAATTGACTTCAGATCTTTTATCCATGTAGAAGGAGTTGCGTCAAAAGATGTAAGAACTCAAAAAATTGATTTATCTCAGTTCACTGCAATTATATTAACTAGTAGAAACGCTGTAGATCATTTCTTTAGAATTGCTGAAGAAATGCGATTTAAAGTGCCAGATGCAATGAAATATTTTTGCCAATCTGAAGCTGTAGCTTATTATTTACAAAAATATGTTGTCTATAGAAAACGAAAGATCTATGTAGGAAACAGAACATTTCCTGAACTATGTAAACTCATTAAAAAACACAAAGACGAGAAGTTTTTACTTCCTTCATCTGATAAATTAAAACCGTTAATTCCGAATGAGTTAGATGCTCTTGGAGTGAATTGGAAAAGAGGAATTCTTTACAAGACTGTTGTTAGTGATTTGTCTGATTTAGAAGATGTATTCTATGATATTTTGGTGTTCTTTAGTCCTTCAGGAATAGATTCATTGTTTAAAAACTTTCCAGATTTTAAACAAAACAATACAAGAATAGCAGTCTTTGGAAATTCTACTGTAAAAGCAGCTACAGAAGCTGGGTTGAAATGTAATATTACAGCACCAACACCAGAAACACCTTCTATGACAATGGCTTTAGAAAAGTATATTAAAGAAGCAAATAAAAAATAATCTTACACGTAAGATATAAATGAAAACCGAGCTATATATAGTTCGGTTTTTTTATGCAAATAAAGTAGCAAACACCTCTTCAATTTTTCCCACTAAAATCAACTTAATATCTTTCTCTTGAATTGATATTTTATTGTATTTAGAAGCAACAAAAGTTTTGTAGCCTAGTTTTCTTGCTTCTGCGATCCGTTGATCTATTTTAGATACGGGACGGATTTCTCCCGCCAATCCTATTTCCGCAGCAAAACAAACATCAGGAGAAATAGCAATGTCTTGGTTAGAGGATAAAATAGAAGCAACAACGGCCAAATCTATCGCCGGATCATCTATACTAATCCCTCCAGTAATATTTAAAAAAACATCTTTTACACCTAATTTAAACCCTGCTCTTTTTTCCAAAACAGCTAAGACCATGTGCAATCTTTTTAAATTATAACCTGTGGTAGTTCTTTGAGGAGTTCCATAAACGGCGGTACTTACTAAAGCTTGAATTTCTATCATTAAAGGACGAATACCCTCTAAAGTGGAAGCGATTGCTGTTCCGCTTAAATCGTCATCTTTTTTTGAAATTAAAATTTCAGAAGGATTCGTAACTTCTCTTAAACCATCAGAAAGCATTTCATAGATTCCCAACTCAGCGGTAGATCCGAAACGATTTTTTTGTGAGCGTAAAATTCTATAGGTGTGATTTCTATCGCCTTCAAATTGCAAGACCACATCGACCATGTGTTCTAAAATTTTTGGGCCAGCAATTTGGCCTTCTTTATTGATATGTCCGATTAATAAAACTGGGGTCGCTGTTTCTTTAGCATATTTAATAAGTTCTGCAGTAGCCTCCCTTATTTGAGAAATACTCCCAGGTGAAGCATCAATAGAGCCTGTATGTAATGTTTGAATAGAATCTATGACCAAAACATCAGGATTGACTTCTTCGATATTTTTAAAAATTTGCTGTGTATTAGTTTCTGTTAGAATTAGACAATCAGAAGAATTACTCTGTAACCTTTCAGCTCTCATTTTTATTTGAGATTGACTTTCTTCGCCTGAAACGTATAATACTTTGTGAGGTATTTTAAGAGCTATTTGTAAAAGCAGTGTAGATTTTCCAATACCAGGCTCCCCTCCTAAAAGAATTACAGAACCTTTTACCAAGCCACCACCTAATACCGTATCTAGCTCTTTATTTCTTGTTGGAATCCTTTCTTCAGGATTTAGCTTAATTTCGGCTACTTTCAAAGGTTTGGAAACAGATTTTGCGGTAGTAGATTGTTTCCACTCTCTTGCAATTTCTTTCTGTATAACCTCTTCTACAATAGTATTCCACTCAGCACAAGTATTGCATTGACCCATCCACTTGGCATGTTGAGCACCGCAATTCTGACAAAAAAAAGTAGTTTTAGCCTTCGTCATCAAATAAAGATTTACACAAAGAAAAGAAAATTACTTTGCTTTATTATAGATCGGCAAAAGTAAAAAAGAAAGACCTCCAAAAATAATAACCATAGCAGTTTGAGCGGTCCACATAATCCAACCAAAAGCAACACTTGGTTCAGAAGGAAGTGCAAACAAAGAGAATGCCCCAGCGACAGCAACAGGGTATAAACCAATTCCTCCGTTGGTGGCAGCAATGCTAAATCCACCTGCAATAAAACCAATAAGAATGGCTCCAAAAGGAACGTTTAAACCTTCTACAGCTGGAATGGTAGCCCAAAACATAGCAACATACATTGCCCAGATAAAAACAGTATGGAAAATAAAAGCCCATTTGTTTTTCATTTTAAAAATGCTCATGACCCCCTCTACAAGACCAGAAATGAAATTTTTGATTTTCAAACCAACACCCGATGTTGCTTTTTTGATGTATCGAGTAAAAAAGAAGAACCCTACAACTAAAACAGCTAAAACAATAATGTATTTAACAGGATTGAAATCTTTTATCAATAAATTATATATAAAGTCAAACTGAACAAACAGTGTAATTGCAACGATGATTAACATCATAACCAAATCTGCAATACGTTCAGCAACAATAGTCCCAAAACCTTTTTCAAACGGAATGTTTTCATAATTAGCCATCACCGCAGCTCTTGACGCTTCTCCAGCTCTTGGAATCGTTAGGTTTACTAAATAAGCCACCAAAACAGCCATAGCACTGTTGGCAAATTTTGGTTTATAACCCATAGGTTCTAGCATAAATTTCCAACGATAAGCACGAGACAAATGACTTAGAACTCCGAATGTTAATCCCAAAGCGATCCACCAGTAATTAGCATTTTTAAAATACCCGATTAAAATATCAATGGAGATTTTAGAAATAGAATACCAAACTAAACAGCCTCCTAAGGCTAGAGGTGCAACTATTTTTAAAATTTTTTTAAGAGTAGAATTCAAAATTAAGTAAGAGTATTAGTGGCTTCGTTAGGAAAAACGAGCGCAGGTTTAAACTTTTTTGCTTCTTCAAAGTCCATAAAGGCATATGTAATTAGTATCAAAACATCACCAACAGCAACACGTCTCGCAGCGGCACCATTTAGAGTGATTTCACCACTATTTCTTGGCCCTGGAATTACATATGTTTCTAGGCGTTCTCCGTTATCATTATTAACTACCTGTACACGCTCTCCTTCAATAATATTAGCGGCATTCATAAGGTCTTCATCAATGGTAATACTTCCTATATAATTTAAATCAGCACCTGTTACTTTAACACGATGGATCTTAGATTTTACTACTTGTACTAACATGCTGCAAAAGTACTACTTTTTTAAATTTTAAAATGCAAAAGAAGGTTAACTGTAGAGAGATATATTATCAATTAATCGAACAGAACCAGCAAACACAGCAATAAAAGCGCGGTATTTTTTTTCAGAAAAAAAGGTTGAAGCATTTTTTAAGGTAACTTCATCAGCAATGGCAAAATACTCTAGCTCAAAAAGAGGATGATCTTTAAATTGACTTTTAACCCAATTTGTAATTTCTTCTATAGAATCTGTAGTTGATTTTTCTTTTACAGCAGTTAAAGTTTTATAAATAAGAGTAGCTTCATTTCTCTGTTCGCTAGATAAACGCTCATTTCTAGAGCTCATAGCCAATCCATTTTCTTCTCTATAAATTGGGCATCCGATGATTTTTACATTAAGGCGTTTTTTTTCAACCATCTTTTTGATTACTTGTAGTTGTTGAAAATCTTTCTCGCCAAAATAAGCATGAGTTGGACTTACAATCTCTATGAATGCTTTTACAATAGTTCCCACTCCATCAAAGTGTCCAGATCTATATCTCCCTTCCATTTCATTTTCCAAACCATCAAAATCAAAATGATCAGAGATCACACTTTTATTATAAATTTCTTCTACAGAAGGAATAAACACAATATCACAACCTGCCTGCTCAAGGAGTTTTAAGTCGTTTTCTATGGTTTTGGGATATTTTTCTAAATCTTCTTTTTTGTCAAACTGAGTTGGATTTACAAAAATACTAGCAACAGTAACTTGGGTGTTTCTTTTAGACTCTTCTACTAAAGAAAGGTGTCCTTGATGCAATGCTCCCATGGTTGGGATTAGACCTATTTTAGCCTCCAAATAATTTGAATCTTGAAAATAAGTTTTCAGATCTTTTTTGGTTTTTAAAACCTTCATGGTGTAATGCTGTAAATCACTGCAAACTTAGCATTTTAACATGAATTTTGCATAAAAATTCGTACTTTTGCAAACTTATATAAAGGCTAAGACTTAATGAAAGATAAGAGAATATTGTATGTTTCTTCTGAGGTAGTTCCTTACTTACCAGAAACAGAGATAGCTTCTACAGCATTTGATGTAGCAAAAAAAGCACATTCTAACGGAGTTCAAACTAGGATTTTCATGCCGCGTTTCGGGGTTATTAATGAAAGAAGACATCAATTACATGAAGTAATTCGACTGTCAGGAATGAACTTAATTATTAACGATATGGATATGCCTTTAATTATTAAAGTTGCATCAATTCCTAAAGAAAGAATGCAGGTTTACTTCATTGATAATGATGAGTATTTCAAAAGAAAGGCAATTTTTACAGATGAAGATGACCAATTATTTTCTGACAACGACGAAAGGGCTATCTTTTTTGCAAAAGGAGTTGTAGAAACTGTTAAAAAATTGAACTGGGCGCCAGATATTATCCATGTTCATGGATGGATGGCATCATTGTTGCCGCTGTATTTGAAAGAATATTACAGTGAAGAGCCGTTATTTGCTGAAAGCAAAATAGTGACATCTGTATACAACAAAGATTTCGAAGGATCGTTAAATGAAGGGCTGATCGAAAAAGTTAAGTTTGACAAAATTTCTGAAGAAAAAATCAACATATTACAACAACCAAACTACACTAATATCATTAAAAGTGCAGTAATAAATTCAGATGCTATTGTTCTTGGAAGCGATAGTATTTCAAAAGAAATTACTGAAACAATTAATGAGCAAAAGTTGCCGTTACTTTCACATCAAAGCGGAGATTCTTTCGAATCATATTTAGACTTTTACAGAGATATTATTTCTCAAGATTAATTTTAGAGTAGTTATGTTAAAAAAATATATTAGACCCTTTGCTTATTTAAGCGTAATAGCCTTGTCTTTAAGCTTCGTTATTTCTTGTGAAGAAGACTTTACCGATATTAATTCTTCCATTGCAACCAATAATCAGTTCAGTACAAATGATACAATTTTAGAAGTACAAATTGTAGGTAAGGATGTAGAAAGAGTAAGAGCAGACGGTATAGATTTAGGGACTTCGGGGCAATTAGGAGTTTTGGGGCAATATTTATTAGGAGTTTACGACAATAACAATTATAAAAAAATTGAAGCGTCTATTATCTCTCAATTGCAGATTCCGATAGCAGATAGTTTGCAAATTCCGAGTTACGGTGCCGACACTACTGTAGTGACTAGTTTTGATGGTGTTTTGTTAAAGATTCCTTATCAAGCTACTTTAAACGAAACTACCTCAAGTGGCCCAGACTTTACTTTAGATTCTATTATAGGAGATCAAAATACACCATTTACATTAAATGTTTTTAGATTGTCTACGTTTTTAAACACGCTGGACCCAACAAACCCAGCTGTACAGAATAGTTTTTCTTCTGACCATGTATATGATGTGTTTTCTGAAAAATTAAATACGGTTGATAACATTCAGTTTACTCCAAACAGAAGGGACACTATTCAAGTAATAGAAAGAAGATTGAGTACAGGAGTTTTTTATGAAAATGATACAATTAAATACGACAACTCTAACCCTTATATAGCTATTCCATTAAAGAGTGATAGAATTAAAGAACTGTTTTTTGATGAGTATGGAACTTCTAACTTTTCTTCTCAAGATGCCTTTAATGACTATTTTAGAGGGATTAAAATTCAGGCAGAAGGAAATAACGGGTCTTTGATGTCGCTCGATCTAAATAGCACGACTGCTGAGCCTATGATTGAGATTTATTATACACATACTGTCTTTGTGTCTGGAGGAACAGTTGTAATAGATACAATAAAGAAAAGAAATGTCTTTTTACTTTCTGGAGTTAGAAATAGCGAATATAAAATGACAAATGCAGTTCAGAGCCCTACTTCAAATCAATTTACAATTCAAGGAACAGCAGGAGCAAACGCTCAAGTCAAGATTTTTGGAGATGATTTGGACAATAACGGAGTTTCAGACGCTTTAGATATTTTAAGAACAAAAGACTGGTTAATTAACGATGCTACATTAACATTTTATGTAGACAAAGATGTCGTTGGATTCGATACTATTTCCACTCCTTCAAGATTGTTTCTTTTTAGAGATGGACTTACAAGTGCTAATGTAGAACAACAAACTCAAATTTTAGATTATGTTACTGAATCTAATCAAGTTGGAGGTTTTTTAAGTTTAGATGACACAAGAAGGCCAGATATGTATACATTTAACATTACAGATTATGTTTCTGAATTAGTATTAGGCACTTTTAATACAAAAGACCTTTTAGGGTTGAAAGCATTTAACCCTACAGACCTTCCAGCCACTTCAGAAGATGTAGTTATTAAGAAATATAGCTGGAATCCAAAAGCAGTGATGTTATTGAATCAAGAGCTTTTAAATGGAGCAAGAAGAGCACAGTTAAAAATTTCTTATTCAAAGAAAACAGATTAACCAACCAACAACGAATACTATGTGTGGAATCACCGGATATATAGGTAATAGAAAAGCATACCCAATTGTAATTAATGGTTTAAAAAGACTTGAGTACAGGGGATATGATAGTGCAGGAGTTATGATTTATGATGGAGAAGAAATGCATTTGTCTAAGACAAAAGGTAAAGTTGTAGACCTAGAGGCAATTACAGATGCTAATCCTAAAAGTAAAGAAGGAAGTATTGGAATTGGGCATACTCGATGGGCTACACATGGTGTCCCTAATGATGTAAATTCACACCCTCATTTTTCTCAATCTGGAGACTTGGTGATTGTTCACAATGGTATTATCGAGAATTATGACACCCTAAGAAAGGAATTAATTTCTAGAGGATATACTTTTCAAAGTGATACAGATACTGAGGTTTTGGTAAATCTTATTGAAGAGGTTAAGAAAGAAGAAGAATGTAAACTAGGAAAGGCAGTTCAGATAGCATTGACTCAAGTAATTGGAGCTTATGCAATTGCTGTTTTTGACAGAACCAAACCAAACGAAATTATTGTTGCTAGATTAGGAAGTCCAATTGCAATTGGTGTAGGAAAAAACAATGAAGAATTCTTTGTTGCTTCAGATGCATCTCCTTTTATAGAGTTTACAAAAGATGCTATTTATTTAGAAGATGAAGAAATGGCAATCATAAAACTCAATAAGGGTATTCATGTAAGAAAAATCATGGATGATTCTTTGGTCGATGCGAATATTCAACGACTCAAACTAAATTTGGAGCAAATTGAAAAAGGAGGATATGATCACTTTATGTTAAAAGAGATTCATGAACAACCTAAAGCAATTATAGATACTTATAGAGGAAGAATGTTGGCGGATAAAGGCATTATTAGAATGGCTGGAGTCGATGACAATATAGAGAAGTTTTTGAATGCCGATAGAATTATTATTGTTGCCTGCGGTACCTCATGGCATGCAGGGTTGGTAGGAGAATATCTTTTTGAAGATATGGCCAGAATACCTGTTGAAGTAGAATATGCGTCAGAATTTAGATACCGTAATCCAATAATTACCTCAAAAGATGTAGTTATTGCTATTTCTCAATCTGGAGAAACAGCAGATACTTTGGCAGCCATTAAATTAGCAAAATCAAAAGGAGCTTTTGTTTTTGGAGTATGCAACGTCGTTGGCTCTTCTATTGCTAGAGAAACAAATGCAGGAGCCTATACCCATGCTGGACCAGAAATAGGTGTAGCATCAACAAAAGCATTTACAACACAAATAACAGTACTCTCCTTAATTGCGTTAAAACTAGCAAAAGCTAAAGGAACATTATCTAATTCTACATTCCATATGTACTTGCAGAAGATGCAATTAATTCCATCTAAAATAGAAGAGTTACTAAAAATAGATGATAAAGTAAAGGAGATTGCAAACGTTTATAAAGACGCTAAAAACTGCTTGTACCTAGGAAGAGGGTTTAATTTCCCTGTTGCTTTAGAAGGAGCTTTGAAATTAAAAGAAATATCATATATACATGCAGAAGGATATCCTGCTGCGGAAATGAAACATGGCCCTATTGCATTAATTGATGAGAATATGCCAATATTTGTAATTGCTACGAATAAAGGACATTACGAAAAAGTGGTCAGTAATATCCAAGAAATTAAATCGAGAAGTGGTAAAATTATTGCGATAGTTACTGAAGGAGATGTTACAGTCAAGGAGATTGCAGATCATGTAATTGAAATTCCTGATACCGAAGAAGCATTAACTCCATTGTTAACCACAATCCCATTACAACTACTATCTTATCACATAGCCGTGATGTTGGATAAAAATGTGGATCAACCAAGAAATCTAGCAAAATCAGTAACGGTAGAATAAAACAAAAAAGTCAGCGATAAGCTGACTTTTTTGTTTTAAACTTTATCATGAACCTTGGTGTGATTGCCATCGTTCCAAAGCGTCAGAATATCTGTTGCAACACTAGCACCGCTTCCAGCTGCAATAGCAAATTGACTTCGCCATCCAGCGAGCGTTCCACAGACATATAAGCCTTTTTTAATCAAATGATTATTGTTCTTCAATTGAATCCGATTCTTTGAAGGATTTGCTCTTTGATGAGGTTCAATATATTCTTCTAAGCCATCAATTGAAAAAGTGTTACTATAATTTAAGGCAATTATAACAACCTTCGTTTTATACTGACTTTTGTTTGTTGTGATAATATAAAAATTATTGTCTTCAAACACGGAAAGTACTTTTTCTGTTTCTATTTGTAGAACACTTGGATAATTCTCAGAAAGCTGATTCTTACCAGAATCTAAAACATCCAGGCCTTTAGTTCCTTTTTCTAAGCCAAGAACATTGTTAAATAATGCATTTTGTAAGTGAGAAGTTCTTTGATGTAGTATGATTCCAACTTTTTTATCAATAGCATAAGGTTTGCTCAACCCAGAGCCAAGAACCAAAGCACATTGCATTCCTGAAACGCCACCACCTATAATGAGAGTATCAAAAATCATTAAATGAGTGCTTTAATGTTGGCTGTAAATAGCTTTACAGCAATGGCTAATAAAATCACACCAAATATTTTTCGAATAATTTTAATTCCATTTGGACCGATTATCCGCTCAATTTTGGAAGACGTTTTTAAAACGATATAAATGAAAACTACATTTAACAATACGGCTATAATAATATTCTGAATTGCGAACTCTGCTCTTAATGATAAAAGTGTTGTTAAACTACCTGGCCCAGCAATTAAAGGAAAGGCTAAAGGGAATACAGTCGCTGTAATAGCACCTTCTTCATCATCCTTATATAGGGTAATTCCTAAAATCATCTCTAAAGCGATAAAGAAAAGAATAAAAGCCCCAGCAACAGCAAAGGAATTTACATCAATACCAATAAGAGACAATAAGCTTTGCCCTAAGAATAAAAATAAAATCATAATTCCTCCAGCGATAATAGACGCTTTTTCAGATTGGATATGACCTACTTTTTTTCGTAAGTCGATAATAATAGGGATATTCCCTATAATATCAATCACAGCAAATAACACCATAAATGCAGTGAAAATTTCTTTAAAATTAAGTCCCATAATTTCTTTTTTCTTTTGCAAAATTAATCAACATAAATGACCTATAATTCAAATAATTAGAAAAAATTAATCTTATTTTTGCGGCATGTTTCAGTTAGGAAAAACCATAGTTTCAGAAGACATTATTGAAAAAGATTTTGTGTGTAATCTTTCTAAGTGTAAAGGAGTTTGTTGTGTTTCTGGTGAAGCAGGCGCACCTTTAGATAAAAAAGAAGTAGGTATTTTAGAGGAAATTTATCCTAAAATAAAACCCTTTTTACGAAAGGAAGGAATTCAAGCAATTGAAGAGCAAGGAACATCTATTATTAGTGATTTTGGAGAATTGGAAACACCTTTGGTAAACGAATCTGAATGTGCATACCTTACTTTCGATGAAAAAAAAATTGCGCAATGCGGTATTGAAGAGGCATACAACAAAGGAGTTGTAGATTGGAAAAAACCAATTTCATGTCATTTATATCCAGTTCGGGTTAAAGATTATAGCGAATTTTCAGCTGTAAATTATCATAAATGGGACATCTGTAATGATGCGTGTTCTCTTGGTAAAGAATTGCAAATGCCTGTCTATAAATTTGTAAAAGAAGCTCTGATAAGAAAATTTGGAGAAGATTGGTATCTTGAATTGGAACAAGTAGTTAAAGACCGTTAAAAGAAGAGCTAAGCAACAGATATTATTGTAATATTTGTAACTTTGCCCACAAATAAGAATAAAAATGAAAAAAATCATCACCCTAGTTTTTGCCTTAGCGTTTCTATATTCATGTAACGATTCTTCAGAAACAGTTGGAACAACTTCAGAAATTGCAGGAAATGTAATAGTTGACGTTCTTCAAACTCAAGGAACTGCAGTATCTTATGTTGAAACAGTTTCTCAGAATTTAAACCCGATAATCCCAAATTTAAATAGTGTTACTAATATTACTGTAAACAGATTAGATTTTTTCTATGGAAACGTTACAGGAAACGCCAACGCTGTTATTGAAAGTGGAACAATTACTGTTAATGGAATAACAATAGAGACGATTATCGATGTTAATGTGAAAACACAGGCGGATAATGAGACTGTTTTTTCTGTTACGAATCAAAGCATATTAAATCAAATAGGGGCTCTGTTTTTAGAAAATGAAGGAATCGTTATTGAATTTATAGGATCAGTTTTATCAGAAGAAGGACCCGTTAACTTCGCTATAGTGGTGTCACTTAATATAACTGCAGATCTTTAACAAAGCAAAAAAACAAGAAAACAAAAAACCAGTGATGAAAATCACTGGTTTTTTTGTAAAAAATGAATGCTAGCAACTAAACAACTGTAACGTTTACTGCGTTTAAACCTTTTTTACCTTCTTTTAATTCAAACTCTACTGAGTCACCTTCTCTAATTTCGTCGATTAATCCTGAGACATGTACGAAATGCTCTTGATTTGAACCTTCTTCAGTAATGAATCCAAATCCCTTAGATTCATTGAAGAATTTTACTGTTCCGTTTTTCATTTGTAATAAAATATAATTAATAAAGTACAAAGATAATTCAAATCTTGATAATTTTCAATTGTGTCTATATCTAGGTAATAAATTTTCAATAAAAAAATAAAAAATTGAGATATAAAAAATGTTCATAACAGAATAGAAATATTTTTGATGATGGTCTTTTTAAGAATGTCAGCAACCATAGGGCTTAACAAAAAATTAACATTATAAAACACTGGCAATCAATAATTTATAAAATATTTTTTTTAGAACAGTTTTCTTAACATAATTCTATTTTGTTAAAAACTTCGCGGGATTTGTGAATAAGTAGAGCTTTGTATTTGTCCCTTTTTTTTGAATCTTTGTTAGCACCGTTTTTAATGACGAGAAGTGCCATAATCAATTAAACTTATACAAATAATGTCTGCAATAGAACCGATTTTACAGCCGAATGATAACAGATTTGTAATCTTCCCAATTCAACATGATGATTTATGGGATTGGTACAAAAAACAACAGGCTTGTTTTTGGACTGCAGAAGAAATTGATTTATCAGAGGACATTTTAGACTGGAATACTAAACTAACAGAAGACGAGCGCTATTTTATAAAACATATTCTAGCTTTTTTTGCAGCTTCTGACGGAATTGTAAATGAAAACCTAGCAGAAAACTTTGTGAATGAAGTTCAATATTCAGAAGCAAAATTCTTTTACGGATTTCAAATTATGATGGAGAATATTCATTCAGAAACTTATTCTCTTCTGATTGATACTTACGTAAAAGATGAAGTAGAAAAAGACAAACTATTTAATGCGATAGAAAACTTTCCAGCAATTAAAAAGAAGGCAGATTGGGCATTAAAATGGATAGAATCTGATTCTTTTGCTGAAAGACTGATTGCTTTTGCTGCTGTAGAAGGAATTTTCTTTTCTGGAGCTTTCTGTTCTATTTTCTGGTTAAAGAAAAGAGGTTTATTGCCAGGGCTTACATTCTCTAACGAGCTAATTTCAAGAGACGAAGGTATGCACTGTGATTTTGCTGTACACTTACACAACAACCACATGATTAATAAAGTGCCAAAAGAGCGCATTAGAGAAATTATCGTGGATGCCTTAAACATTGAACGTGAGTTTGTAACAGAGTCTTTGCCTGTAAGCTTAATTGGGATGAATTCGAAGTTAATGACTCAATATTTAGAGTTTGTAACTGATAGATTGTTAGAAGAATTCAATTGTGAAAAGGAGTATAACGCAACCAACCCTTTTGATTTTATGGAAATGATTTCATTAGAAGGAAAAACTAATTTCTTTGAAAAGAGAGTGTCAGAGTATCAAAAAGCTGGAGTAAAATCTGGTGGAACTGGAAGCATTAGTTTTGATGCAGATTTTTAGACAATCGTTCTAAAAAAGGAATACCTGAATTTTATCAGGGTAAAATTCAACAAAATCAAACGAAACCGTTTTTCGACGGTTATCAACTAAATATAAAACCAAAAACAACAACAATAACAGCATGTATGTAGCAAAAAGAGACGGCAAAAAAGAGCCAGTGATGTTCGATAAGATCACGGCCAGAGTAAGAAAAATGTGTTACGGACTCAACAAGATCGTTGATCCCGTAAAAGTAGCAATGCGCGTAATTGAAGGGTTATACGATGGTGTAACAACTTCAGAATTAGATAGTCTGGCAGCAGAGATTGCAGCAACCATGACTACCGCACATCCTGACTACGCAAAATTAGCAGCAAGAATTGCCGTATCTAACTTACATAAAAACACCAAAAAATCATTCTCAGAAACCATGGTGGATTTATACGAATATGTAAATCCAAGAACAGGTAAAAAAGCACCATTATTATCTGATGAAGTATATAAAATTATTTCTGACAATGCAGAAAAATTAGACTCTACAATTATTTATAGTAGAGATTTTAATTATGACTTCTTTGGTTTTAAAACATTAGAGCGTTCGTATTTATTAAAATTAAATGGAAATATTGTAGAAAGACCGCAACACATGCTAATGCGTGTTTCTATTGGTATTCATCTAAATGATATCGACGAAGCGATTGCAACGTACGAATTGATGAGTAAGAAGTTCTTTACACATGCTACGCCAACATTGTTCAATGCCGGAACGCCAAAACCACAAATGTCTTCTTGTTTCTTATTACAAATGCAAGACGATAGTATTGATGGAATCTACGATACATTAAAACAAACTGCTAAGATTTCACAATCTGCAGGAGGTATTGGTTTGTCTATTCATAACGTACGTGCTACAGGATCATACATTAGAGGAACCAACGGAACTTCTAATGGAATTGTACCGATGCTAAAAGTATTTAACGATACAGCTCGTTATGTAGATCAAGGTGGAGGAAAACGTAAAGGATCTTTTGCAATGTACATCGAACCTTGGCATGCTGATATTTTCGATTTCTTAGACTTGAAAAAGAATCATGGAAAAGAAGAAATGAGAGCACGTGATTTATTTTACGCAATGTGGATGCCAGATTTGTTCATGAAGAGAGTACAAGAAGATGGAGAATGGACGTTGATGTGTCCAAACGAATGCCCACACTTATTTGATACCTATGGAGATGAATTTGACAAACTATACGAAGGGTACGAGAAAGTAGGAAAAGGAAGAAAAACAATCAGAGCAAGAGAGCTTTGGGAGAAAATCTTAGAATCTCAAATCGAGACAGGTACTCCGTATATGCTTTATAAAGATGCTGTAAACCGTAAATCGAATCATAAGAACTTAGGAACGATCCGTTCTTCTAACTTGTGTACAGAAATTATGGAATATACTGCAAATGACGAAGTTGCTGTATGTAACTTAGCGTCTATTGCTTTACCAATGTTTGTTAGTGAAAATGAAAGTGGTGAAAAGTTTTTCAACCACAAAAAGTTATACGATGTCACTAAAAAAGTAATTAGAAACTTAGATACTGTAATCGATAGAAACTACTATCCAGTTAAGGAGGCAGAAAATTCAAACTTCCGTCATAGACCAGTAGGATTAGGAGTACAAGGATTGGCAGATGCATTCATTATGTTGCGCTTACCATTTACGTCTGATGCAGCTAAAAAATTAAACCAAGATATTTTTGAAACCTTGTATTTTGCATCCGTTCAATCTTCTATGGAAATAGCAAAAGCAAAAGAGCCGTATTCTACGTTTAAAGGATCTCCAATGTCAGAAGGAGAGATGCAATTTAATATGTGGGGAATTAATGACGAAGATTTAAGTGGTAATTGGGATTGGAAGAAACTACGTAAAAACGTTGTGAAACACGGAGTAAGAAACTCGTTATTAGTTGCGCCAATGCCAACAGCATCTACTTCTCAAATTCTTGGAAATAACGAAGCTTTTGAACCATATACTTCTAATATTTACACAAGACGCGTACTCTCTGGAGAGTTTATTGTAGTAAACAAACACTTATTAGAAGATTTGGTAGAGATGGATCTTTGGGACAACAATATGAAAGAAGAGATCATGCGTGCAAACGGATCTATTCAACATATTGATAAAATTCCACAAGAACTAAAAGAATTATATAAAACCGTTTGGGAAATGAGTATGAAAGATATCATCGATATGGCTCGCCATAGAGGATATTTCATCGATCAATCTCAATCACTGAATTTATTTATGCAAGATGCAGATTTTGCAAAATTAACATCAATGCATTTCTATGCATGGAAATCGGGATTAAAAACCGGTATGTATTACCTAAGAACAAAATCGGCCGTAAATGCAATTCAGTTTACGCTTTCTAAAGAAAAGGAAGCGGTAAAACAAGAAGAAAAAACGCCAGTTGTGTCTAATGAAGGGCCAATGTCGGCAGCAGAATTTAAAGCAATGGTTGACGCCTCTAAAAATGGCGCTCCAGACGACGATTGCTTGATGTGTGGATCTTAGATCTGTTTAATTAATTTAAGTTGAAAGAGAATCTCAATATCCTTGAGATTCTTTTTTCAATTTAAATAGAACTGAGTGTCTATGAGACTTAAAAATTTATGATCATGATGAACTGGGAACAATTACTTTCTTTAAAACGATTTGGAGATACTGAGAAAAGACTCAGAGCCAAACAAGATGAGACACGTTTAGGTTTTGATGTTGATTTTGATCGAATAATTTTTTCTGAAGCTTTTAGAAGCCTGCAAGACAAAACTCAAGTGATTCCGCTTTCCGATACAGACTTTGTACACACAAGATTAACACATAGTTTAGAAGTTTCTGTAGTTGGAAGAACCCTCGGAAGACGCGTTGGAAAGGCATTGTTAGCAAAACATCCAAACCTCTCTGAACTTGGCTATACTTTCAACGATTTTGGTGCCATTGTAGCAGCGGCATCTATTATGCACGATATTGGAAATCCACCATTCGGACATTCGGGAGAGAAAGCCATTGGAGAATATTTCAAGACGGGAAGAGGTCTACAATACAAAGACCAATTAACAGACAAAGAATACCAAGATTTAATTGATTTTGAAGGAAATGCTAATGGTTTTAAAATCTTAACAGAAAACAGAGAAGGGATTCGTGGTGGTTTGCGATTATCGTATGCTACGTTAGGAGCTTTTATGAAGTACCCTAAAGAATCACTACCTAAAAAACCAACAACACACATTGCAGATAAGAAATACGGTTTTTTTCAATCAGAAAAAGAAGCCTTTTTAGATGTGATGACTGATTTAGATTTAAAGGTGAAATCAAAAACAAACGATGTCGGGTATTATAGACATCCGCTAGCTTATCTAGTAGAAGCAGCAGATGATATTTGTTATACCATTATCGATTTTGAAGACGGAATCAACCTTGGATTGATTGAAGAAGAATTCGCCTTAGAATACCTAATCAAGTTGGTTAGAAATTCGATAGACACTGCGAAATATCATTCACTAAAATTTAAAAAAGACCGGATTAGTTATTTAAGAGCTTTGGCTATTAACACCTTAATTAACGAAGCTGTTGAGATCTTTTTGAATAATGAAGATAAAATCTTACAAGGAGATTTTGAAAAATCGTTGCTAGATAAATGCAAATACGAAGCTCAGATTAACGATATTATAAAAATTAGCGTTTCAAAAATTTATAAGAGTCAAGAAGTTGTAGAAAAAGAAGTTGCGGGATATCGAATTATAGCTGATTTATTAGATGTATTTGCCACTGCGTTAAACAATGCACAAACCAATCAATCGACTAACTACGACCAACTACTTCTTAACTTACTTCCCGAAGAATTTATGATTGTATCGGATTCTATCTATGAAAGAATTATGGCTGTTTGTACCTATGTATCTAGAATGTCAGATAGTTATGCAATAAAGATTCATAAAAAAATACTAGGAAATATTATATAATCCTTAGGTATTCAGTAAATTTGAGTTCATATTCCTAAAAATAACTCAGATCATGAATAAAAAACTACTCAGAACCATACTTTCTATAGCAATTGTTGGAATTGTCTACTTTGTAGGATTTCACAAAAAAGACATTGATATTTCGAAAGAAAAGGTAGTCATTGCGAAAGCTGACAACCAGGTTAAAAAAACTAAAAAAACACCGGAAGAAAGAGCCCTATTCGCTCAAGAGCGATTAGAACATGAGCTAAACTTCCAAAGAAATCCTAACACAGGAAAAATTCCTTTAGAAGAAAAAGAGCAAGAGTTTCAAAATGCAATGAACGCAAAAGATGTTGCTGCGTTTAACAGAAAATCATCTAGAACCTATACCTCTAGAGGGCCCTCAAATTTAGGAGGAAGAACAAGGGCAATTCAAGTAGATCTTTCAGACAATACCAGTAACACCATTATAGCAGGAGGAGTTAGTAGTGGTTTGTTTAGAACTACCAACGGTGGAACTTCATGGACCAAAGTATCTCCAAACGATGATATTCACAATGTAACAGCCATTGCTCAAGACCCAAGAGTTGGATCTCAAAATATTTGGTATTATGCGACTGGAGAAGCACGTGGAAATAGTGCTTCAATAGGATTTACTCATCATGGAAGAGGTGTTTGGAAATCTACAGATAACGGTATTACTTGGGCACAAATTGCCGCAACAAATTCCTCTCAAGATGCTTTTGATACTCGTATAGATTTTATAACCGCTATAGAAGTGAACCCTATAACCGGTGATTTGATGATTGCCGCTCTTAATAGAATCTACAGATTCAATGGAACAACATTGTTTACCGAAATAGAGGATAATTCTGGAACTAACACTGCAAGTCTTACAGATGTAGTCATTAATAGCGCTGGAAGAGTTTTTGTTGCTTTTAACGGTGCAGCAACAACTCACAATGGAGTTTGGACTTCCCCTACAGGAGCGGGTTCTTGGACAAGAATAGCGCAAAACGGAGCACCAACAGGCTGGGCAGCTACTGGAAGAATTGTGTTAGGGATTGCACCTTCTAATAATGATGTAATCTATGCATTATATAATAATGGAAAGAGTAATAACCCACCAAGTAGCCCACAAATAGAAGCAGATTTATGGAAATACGACATGTCTTCAGGGACATGGACAAATTATAGTTCTAAACTACCTGACGAGCCAGGAGATGATTCTCGGGGAAATGATCCTTTTTCTATTCAAGGGGGATATGATTTGGTGGTTTCTGTAAAACCAGATGATGAAGATTTTGTTTTGATTGGAGGGACAAATGTTTATAAAATAAATGATATTATAACAGATGCTACTTTTACTCGAATTGGAGGCTATGCAAACAATGGAGGCTATGCTTTATATCAACAGTTAGGAAGTGATGAGCATCACTCTGACATCCATGAATTACATTTTGACCCGCATAATTCAAGTAGATTATTCAGTGGTACAGATGGAGGAGTTCATAGCACGCCGAATGTTGGTTTTGCGCAAATAGGATGGACGAGCTTAAACAATAATTACTTAACCTACCAGTATTATCATGTGGCTATGGACCCCTTATCAGGAAGTAACTTTATAATTGGAGGAGCTCAAGATAACGGAACTACCGTTGGAGGAACAGGTTTTAATAGCTTGCCAAACAATACCCAGATGACAGACGTTTTTAGTGGAGACGGAGTGGCTGTTGGATTCGCAAGAAGAAATTCTGATGCTGACATTCAATTATACGTAGGTGCTCAACTAGGGACTTTCTGGACAAATTTCCCAGCTTGGAGAGACATCGAACCTACAGGTTCTAGTAGTCAATTTGTAACCTACTTTTATTTAGACCCAGACAATACAAATGCACTATACTTTGCTGGAGAAACGAGACTATATAAAACAGCAGATGCAGAAAATGTAACAACAGGTACTTGGGATGATTTGGGTGCTGTAACTGGAAATGAATTGAGAACATTTGCAACCTCAAGAGGAGCCTACAGCGCTAGTAGTTATCTTTTAATTGGAGATGACGGAGGACAAATTTTTAGATTAAATGATCCTCAAAATGCAACTATAGCTTCAACCCCTGTAGATATTACTCCAGCAGGAGCGAGTACAACAGCTGGAACTATTGTTTCTGGTTTGGCAGTACATCCAACAAATCCAGATATTGTTTTAGCAACCTATGCTAACTACGGAATTACAAATATTTTTGTAACAACCAATGCAACTTCGGCTACACCTACGTGGACAGCGATAGAAAGAAACCTAACAAGTCATTCAGTTCGTTCAGCGGCTATTACTGTGGTAGGTGGACAAACAATCTATTTTGTTGGAACGGCAAGAGGATTGTATAGTTCTGCAGACCCTACAACAACCGATTGGGAAATAGAAGGAGGAACTGTAATGGGATTCCCAGTAGTCAGTGGGTTGGTGTACAGACCTTCAGACAACAGAATGCTTGTAGGAACTCACGGAAATGGAATGTATGAAACTACGATAGTTGCCAATACGCTTTCCACAAATGATGTTACCAACAACAAATTAGGAGCTTCTATTTATCCGAATCCAGCACAAAATGAATTGAATATTTCAGGATCTGAAATAGATTTTAATAGTGATGTAAAGTATCAAATTTCAGATATTACAGGAAAACTGATTCAAAGAGGCGTTCTTTCGAACAAGAAAGTAGATGTATCTGCTCTGAATAGAGGTTTGTATATCATCAATATAGAATCTAAAGGAGTGAACGGGTCGTTGAAGTTTTTGAAAGAATAGTTTTTTATTCTTGATTTGATATATAAAAATAATAAGATGAGAAAAGTAGTTAGTTTCCTGATAATCGTAACCTTTATAGGTTGCAATGGCAAAAAAAAGAATCAACTTAAGATTGAAGAAAACGCGACACTTAGTTTTCAAGAGGCATATTATCAAGATCGGGTTTCTGGAGTAAAAGGAGGAGGTTCTGGCATCAATATTTTCTTAGTACGAAATGAGTCAGATTTTGAGGAAATTGAAATCAAAGGAATCTTTTTTCATGAAAAATATACGACTCTTAAAACTTATGGGAGTAACAAACATCAAGGGTTTATCAAAGGAAATGCCAATAACGAAGATATTGAAGAGGTGATGGTTGGAGAAGAAAAAAAGAAAATAGAAACTATAGAGGAAAATTTTCCTTTCGATTTACAAGCCAACGAAGCTGTGATTTCTTTTTTGGATGAAGGAGTGTTGAAATACAATAAAATTACCTTAGTAAAAAAGAAATTATCACTAGATCAAATTCCTAGGTAATACAGTAAACCAATAAAAAAGCAGCTATTAATAGCTGCTTTTTTATTGAATATACTTTTGTATCGATTCTGAATCGATTTTGTTTAATTGCTGGAGTTCATCAATAGATCCGTGCTCTGTAAAAGTATCTTTAACCCCGAGCATGATTACTTCTTTTTTATACTGATGTTCAGAAGCGAACTCTATTACTGAAGATCCAAAGCCACCTGTTTTCACACCGTCTTCAATGGTAATTATTTTTTGAAACTTGGTAAAAATTTCATGGAGCATATCTTTATCCAAAGGCTTCGCAAAACGCATATCGTAATGAGCTACTTTAGGAGAGTTTTTTAGAGCCTCTGTGACATTTTTGGCTATCGTTCCGATAGAAAGCACTGCAATGTTTTTTCCTTCTTGTAGGCAAACCCCTTTTCCAATGTCAATTTTTTCGAATGTTTGTTTCCAATCGATGGTCATACCTCTTCCTCGAGGGTAACGAATGGCAATAGGCAATTCTAAACCCAATTGAGCAGTGTAGAGTATATTTCGTAATTCAATTTCATTTCTGGGAGCGAAAACAATCATATTCGGAATCGCTCTCAGATAAGCCAAGTCGAAAACCCCATGGTGTGTTGCGCCATCTTCACCCACCAAACCAGCTCTATCCAAACAAAAAACAACGGGAATTTTCTGCAAAGCCACATCGTGTATTACTTGGTCATAGGCTCTTTGTAGAAAAGTAGAATAGATATTGCAAAAAGGAATGAGGCCTTGTGTAGCCATTCCTGCTGCTAAAGTAACAGCGTGTTGTTCTGCAATCCCAACATCAAAAGTACGTGTAGGAAATTCATTGAACATCAACTTTAAAGAACTACCCGTTAACATAGCAGGAGTAATCCCTACAATCTTTTCATTTTGCTTTGCCAATTCAACGATGGTTTCACCAAAAACATCTTGATACTTTGGAGGTTGAATCGCATTGTTTTTTGGTAACAATTCTCCTGTCTTGGCATCAAATTTCCCCGGTGCGTGATACTTTACTTGATTTTTTTCAGCTTGAGACAATCCTTTCCCTTTCGTAGTAGTAATATGCAAAAATTTAGGACCTTTCTTTTTTTGAAGCCTCTTTAATTCTTTGACCAAACTTGGCAAATCATGTCCGTCAATTGGACCTGAATAATCGAAATTAAGCGCTCTAATAATATTATTTTTTGCCAGAGATTTATCGGTTTTCACCTTTGTTAAATACTCTTTTAAAGCACCTACAGAAGGATCAATCCCAATAGCATTATCATTTAAGATGATTAACAAATTGGCATCACTCACGCCAGCATGATTCAAGGCTTCAAAAGCCATTCCGCTTGCAATAGATGCATCGCCAATCACAGCAATATGATGTTTCTCTTTTTCATCTTGTAAAGATGAAGCAATAGCCATTCCTAATACAGCAGAAATAGAAGTAGAAGAATGCCCTACACCAAAAGCATCATAGTCGCTTTCACTTCTTTTTGGAAACCCAGAGATTCCATTCAATCGTCTATTGGTGTGAAAAATGTTTTTTCTTCCCGTTAAAATTTTATGCCCGTATGCTTGATGGCCAACATCCCAAACAAGCAAATCGTTAGGCGTATCAAATAGATAATGCAAAGCAATGGTGAGTTCTACCACACCTAAACTGGCTCCTAAATGCCCTTCTTTGGTAGCAACAACATCAATAATAAACTCCCTCAATTCTTTTGCTAATTGAGGCAATTGATCTTCAGATAATTTTCTGAAATCTGATGGAAATTCGATATGATCTAAAAGACGATTCACAAGAGCACAAAAGTACAATTTTACTAGTCAAAATCCTTTTCGTAATATTGAGCCTGTAAAGGGTTCCTAATTTCAAGAAAACCCTTTATAAATCAATAGATATTTCACCCATGATACAAGTTTTTGACGATACCTATTTTATGAGAAAAGCTCTACAAGAAGCACAAATGGCTTTCGATAAAGGTGAAGTTCCTGTAGGAGCTGTGATTGTTCTTAAGGATAAAATAATTGCCAGAGCACATAATCTGACGGAAACCTTAAATGATGTAACGGCACATGCAGAAATGCAAGCCTATACAGCCGCTGCAGATTTTTTAGGAGGTAAATATTTAAAAGACTGTACTTTATATGTAACATTAGAACCTTGCCAAATGTGTGCTGGAGCGAGTTATTGGACTCAAATAGGAAAAGTTATTTATGGAGCTCCTGAGCCTCAGCGTGGTTTTGTAAACCTGAACACACAATTGCATCCTAAAACCAAAGTAGTGAGTGGTGTTTTGAGTGATGAATGTAGCAAGTTGTTAAAACGGTTTTTTGTTGAAAAACGCAGTTTAAACTAGCGTTATTACGGATTTTAATCCAAGCGTATCTTACTCCTGAAAATTAGGATTCGTCACAAAATTGTTGTCAGTGAGTGTTAATAAAAAAGCTTTTAAATCGGCTTTGTCTTGAGTAGAAAGGCCTACCCCACCTTGGTTTACTTTTTTCATTAATGGATCAATAGTCGAAGAACTTTTAAGACCTTCACTGTAATGATTGATAACCTCATCTAAGGTAGCAAAACGACCATCGTGCATATATGGAGCAGTAAATGCTAGGTTTCGCAAAGAAGGAGAGCGAAATTTTCCGTTGTCATTAGGATCACCAGTAATTGAACCTAAGCCAAGATCTGTAAATGTATTGTCTAACCCATTATTGTGAAAAGCATTGTCTGTCCACAGCGGATTGTTATCACTTCCATGACAATGAAAACAATCACCTTTAGCTTCGTCCATAAACACATTGAACCCGTTTAGTTCCTCAGGAGTTAGTTGTGCAGTCCCTAATAGATGTTGATCAAATTTTGAGTTGCCAGAAATTAAGGTGCGTTCAAATTGAGCAATGGCCTTGGTAATTAAAAGGGAGTCTATAGTTGAGGTTCCAAAAGCACGTAAAAACAAGTTCGGATATTCAGAATCTTGTTGCAGTTTATTTTCAACATCGGTCCAAATACTATGCATCTCAATTGGATTTCTTACAGGTTCTAATGCTTGTCGCTCTAAACTTAATTCTTTTCCATCCCAGGCAAACCGATCTGAAAAATTCCAAGCCAAATTGAACAAAGGCATTGAATTTCTAGTGCCAAAAGCACCATCAATACCATCACTAAAACGAGTGTCGTCTGTAAATGAATTTTGAGGATCATGACAACTAGCACACGATTGTGTATTATCCCCTGAAAGCCTTTTTTCAAAAAATAATTTTTTGCCCAAGGCAATACCTTCTTCAGTAAGCGGATTGCTATTTGGAACCAAAGGAGCAATTAATTTTTGCTGAAATAAGGTAGGAATGTTTAAAGAAGCTGGTATTGGAGTGTATACATCTTCTACATCACTACTGGAACTTGAACAGGATGTGAACAAGAAAAAACTAAGCAGTAAGAAAAGACTCCCTTTTTTCATAATTATTGAATAATATCAACCAAACTGAAGACACTAACACCATTTTGACTCATTAAAACTTGAGCAGCAGAATTAGGCATTAATACTGTATTCAAAACATTTAAATCCCAAGTATTAGGGCTAGAAAACCATTCATAAACATCCATTTGCACGTTTACATTTGTGTTACCACCAACAATAATGGCTCCTAAGCTTACTTGAAACGAAGTGTCTTGAAAAGTAAGATTATTAGGATCTGTATTGTCAACGGCTCTGATGGCATGATAGTTAAAAGGAGCTTCTGCATTATTTGTGTCTAAATATTTCCCGTCAAATTGCATATAATGATAACCGCCACCCAATATTCCAGGAACGTTAAAACTTGCCGTGTTTAAATCTTGATAGATTCCATCGGTATTATTAGTATCACTAAAACCAAAACGGAAAGAGATACTGGTATAATTTCCAGGAAGAATTGTTGCAGAAGTAGTCAAAGACAAATTTTCACCGTTGGTCACATCCACCAAAGTATAATCATCAAGTGTTGTAACAACACCACTTTCGTGAGTCAGTATAATTTCTGAAATTAAATATCGGAGACGCTCTATACTGAGTTGTTCTCCGTTTGCATTAGTGAATTTGACGTCGTTGAAATCGGCATTAGTGATTTCTGTGTCTTGCCAAGCGTGACTAAAATTTAATGTGATTGCCACAGGTTCAATGACGATATCACTATCATCACTACAACTGATGATAAAGAGAGAAAGCCATAATATAAATAGGAGTCTTATTTTCATTTTTTTAATTCAATTTTATAATTAAAAGATCTGTAAATCCTTTGTTTTGTGGAACATCCCCATTAGAACTATTTGTTTCTCCAACCGCAATAATAGTTCCATTTAATAACTCTACTGCATCATAAGCGAAGTCAATTTCGGAACCTCCAGCAGTCGTTTGCCATTGCAATTGTCCGTTTACATCAATTTTAATTACCCATGCATCATTTTGTCCTTGATTTGTGGTTACATTTCCATCGGAACTTCTAGAACTACCCGCAATAATAAAACCGCTATCGCTTGTTGGACTGATAGATCTAGCTACGTCAAAATTAGATCCTCCAATGGATCGATTCCATAATAGATTTCCACTTTCAGATATTTTTACAATCCAAAGATCGGCAGCACCGTTATTTAGGGAAACATCTTGTTCGCTACTTCTTGTATCTCCAACAACGACATAGTTCCCATCTCCAGATGGAGCAATTCCTCTCGCTTCATCAATCTCTAGGCCTCCATATGATTTTTCCCAAACCATGTCTCCATTTGCATCTGATTTTACAACCCAAAAATCATAAGATCCCTTGTTGTTTGTAATGTCTACATCGTTACTGTCTGAGGCACCAGCAAAAATAAATTCGCCTGCGGCGTTTTCTATTGATCCAGCTGGAGCATCTGTAAAAGAACCTCCGTAGAAACGAGACCAAACCAAGCTTCCAATATTCGAAACTTTTATAGCCCAGTAATCACCACCAGCATGCCTACTAGCATTTCTTCCTGTATTTCCCATTCCTGCAGAAGCTGTTACGTCCAAAACGCCAGAAATCATAAAGTGATTGTCAGAAGTTTCTATGAGTGTTGTGCCTTCATCTGCTCCTGAAAAACCATATGATTTTTGCCAAGATAAAACACCAGAAGGAGTTACTTTTGCCAACCAAAAATCTCGTGACCCATTATTTTCAGTCATATCTCCATCGGCACTCGAACTGTATCCTAAAATGGCAAAACCACCATCTTGAGTTTGTATCAAATCCCTTCCTCTATCATCACCAGATCCGCCATAGGTTTTATTCCATTGTAGATTGGCACCAGCATCAAATTTTAGCAACCAAAAGTCGAAACTCTCGTTAATTTTATCAGTAATATCGCCATCCATACTTTGCGTATATCCTAAGACAGCGAAACCGCCATCCGAAGTTGCAACAACAGCATGAGCGACATCGTTTTTTGTTCCACCGAAGGTTAGCGTTCTGTCTAAAGCCCCATCGGAAGAATTGGTGATTGGATTGAATGCGATTTCTCCGTCATAACAACTGAAAAGAATCAAAAGAAAAAACAGCGAAGTAAATCGTTTCATTATCGTTTTTTGATGATAAAGAAACCTCTTTCAGTATCGCTTATAATGATGTTTCCACTTGGGAAATATGGATACACATTCCATGCACCATCAAAAGATGTATTGTTGTTATCTGGATTGGTATCAAAAAAACCAACCTCAGTCATGGTTCCACTGGCAATATTCGTAATATCAATCATTCGAACACCTGCTGAATAATTGGCTTGAAAAAATAGATTTCCTTTAACATAACCATTGTGATCAATAGCAGAAGTAGGCCCAAAATAATTCATATGAAATGATGGATTGTCTAAATCGGTGAAATCAAAAACGATGGCTCTGGTATTTCCTCCTGTATTTTGCTCATCTGCCTCATCACCCAGAATAAAATAATTCATATCTTCAGTAAACCACCCTTGATGCGTATAACCAATATTACTATAGCTAACTGTTGATATTGATATTGGATTACTTTTATCAGTTATATCAGCAATGATGACTTCATCTTCATTACTTCCAATATAAATTTCTCTTCCTGTATAATCTGTGTCTGGACCATTGTAAGTAACAACTTGAGCATCGTGAGAATAAGCATCTGTAGCATACCCTCCAGCAGCAACAGGGTTTAAAGGGTTAGAAACATCAACAAAATGAGGCCCGCCACTAAAAGTATTGGTTCCTACAGCATAGGCATAACCATTAGCTTCATTGATAACAATATTATGTGCATCTCCAAAGCCTGTATAATGAGCGTCTGCCGCAAAAGTTTGAAAACTAGTCAGAGTTCTAAGTCGAGTTAAATCAAAAATCTGCATTCCATGCCCAGGAGCTTCGCTTACAATAAAAGCGTAATTACCATAAGTTTTTACATCACGCCAAGTACTACTTACAGTTGCAGTAGGTAAATTCCCTAAAACAACAGGGTTTACAGGATCAGAAATATCAATAAATACTGTACCCGAATTAAGTCCCATTAAAGCATATTCTTTTTGTGTTGTTGGATCTGTCCAGCCCCAAGAATCATTCCCAGAAGCACCACCAAGGCCTGCTAAATTAATTTGAGCAACCAAATCATACCCATTACAAGGGTAAACACCTGCCATTCCATTTGCACAAGGAGTTATCGAATTACTAACAGGATCAGGAACAAAAATAGGTCCATCATCTATAATAACATCATCATCATTATTACTGCACGATGATAAAATAACAAAAAGACCGAGTATTAGAATGTGTTTTTTCATGATAATTTTTTTAACGAATAATCAATTTCTTAGAATTAATACCATTAATTTTTACAATGTAAATTCCTTTTGCTTGATTCTCTATAGGTAAAACGAATTGATCTTGGTTTATATTTTGTCTTGAAAAGACTTTTTTACCTAATATGTTATAAACATCGATGGTTTTAATAAGTGTATTTTGAAGTGTTCTTATTAAAGGGTTGCTTTGTGCAGGGTTGGGAAAAATGGAGAATTTATTTTGAAAAACTTCATCAGGAGTACTTAAGGTTCCACTTTTTCTAATAACAAACAAGCCTCTTTCAATATCATTAATTAAGATATTTCCACTTGCAAAGTATGGATACACACTCCAAGCTCCGTTAAAAGCTGTCCCATCATTGTCAGGATAGGTATCGAAAAACCCTGTTTCAACTAAAGAATTTGAAGCAGCTCCAATATTGTTTATATCAAATACTCGCATTCCAGCTCTGTAACTAGCCATAAAAAACTCATTTCCTTTTACATACCCATTGTGATCGATTGCTTTTGAATGACCATAAAACGTAGAGGACAGCACAGGATTGTCTAAATCTTGAAAATCAAAAATGAGGGTTCTTGTGTTTACCCCAAAATCTTGCTCATCATTTTCATCACCTAACAAAAAGTATCGTTGGTCTTCAGTAAACCATCCTTGATGTGTATATGCTATTTGAGAATAGAACACATCTGAAATTTTAATCACATTGTTTTTATCCGTTACATCTAAAATAACCACTTTATCAGCATTACTTCCTATAAAAATTTCTCTTCCCGTGTAATCTGTATCGGGTCCATTATAGGTAACTACTTGAGCATCGTGAGTATATCCTTCTAGAGAATAACCGCCTAAATTTGAAGGGTTTAGTGGGTCGGAAATATCAACAAAATTTGGACCTCCGCTGAAATTATTACAGCCAACTAAATAGGCTACAGCGGTACCTTCATTAATTACAATATTATGGCAACTGCTGACTGTGTTATAAACAGCATCGGCAGTATATGTTTGAACTGTAGGAATCCCTTTAGGACCTCTTAGGCGTCTTAGATCAAAAACTTGCATTCCATGAGCGCCCACACCATCGGCAACGATAAATGCATAATTTCCATAGATTTTTACATCACGCCAAAAACTTGTACCTCCATTTTCAGTATCCATTCTTCCTAGATAGAAAGGATTTAGAGGGTCAGTAACATCGACAAAAGCTGTACTGTTAGTCATGGCTGCAATGGCATACTCTTTTTGTGTGTCAGGGTCTGTCCAACCCCAAACATCACTTCCTTCAGGAGTTCCTAAGGTATTTGCTAAGACACTAACAGGTGTGTGAGATAATAAGTCGTATCCATTGCAAGGGTAAACTCCAGCAAAACCATTAGAACACGGGGTTTGAGCAAAGAAGCTAACACTGATGAAAAAAGAAAAAAAGAAAAGTAATTTTTGTTTCATATTAATAGGGATAAACAAACAAAGATAATGGATTCTAGGTATAAATTGTTAACGTATAATTAGCTTGGTAGAAATAACTTTATTGATTTTGACAAAGTAAATTCCTTTTGCTTGATTCTCCATAGGCAAGACGAATTGATTTTGATTTATATCTTGTTTTGAAAAGATTTTTTTACCTAAAACGCTATACACATCGATTGTTTTAATCTGTGTGTTTTGAAGCGCTCTAATAATAGGATTACTCTCTGTAGGGTTTGGAGAAATAGAAAACTCATTTTTGAAAATCTCATCAGGAGCGCCTAGTGTTCCATTCTTTCGAATTATAAAGAGACCTTGAGTATCTGCAATTAAAATATTTCCACTAGGAAGGTAAGGGTAAACACTACGTACCCCATCAAACTCAGTATCATCATCATTTGGATAGGTATCAAAATACCCTGTTTCAACTAAAGAGTTTGTAGCGGCTCCAATATTAGTCAAATCAAAAGTTCTCATCCCGGCTCTAAGACTAGCTAGAAAAAATTCATTTCCTTTTACATACCCATTAAAGTCAATGGCTTTTGAAGCTCCTGAATATGTAGAAGACAATACCGGGTTATCTAAATCTTGAAAATCAAAAATAAATGTTCTTGTATTGATTCCAAAACGTTCTTCATCTAGCTCGTCGCCAGCAATAAAGTATCGATGATCTTCGGTAAGCCATCCTTGATGCGTATATCCTACTTGTGAATAAGATATTTCTGAAATTTTTCTCACAAAGGATTTGTCGGTAACATCTAAAATAACCACTTTATCTACATTACTACCAATCAGAATTTCTCTTCCCGTATAATCGGTATCAGGACCGTTATATGTAACTACTTGAGCATCGACAATATATCCATCATCAGGGTAATTTCCTAAACTAACTGGAAGCAAAGGGTTAGAAAGATCCAGAAAAACGGGACCTCCACTAGTATCTAGAACACCATCAATAGAAACAAAACGACAACCAACCAAATAAGCAAAAGGCTTACTTTCGTTGATGATAACATTATCACAACCATTTCCCACGTTAAAATAATTGAGATCAGGGATAAATACTTGTGGAGAAGGAGTAGACCCTTTAGGGCCTCTTAGTCTGGTTAAATCAAAAACTTGCATTGCGTGCAAACCTATCCTGTTAGCAACAATATAAGCAGTATTTCCATAAATTTTCACATCACGCCAAGTCCCAGTATGTGAGCTTTGAGTATCCACTCTTCCTAAATAAATTGGATTTATAGGATCGGTAACATCTATAAAAGCAGTGCTGGCGGTCGTAGCAACAATTGCATATTCTCTTCCAGAATCTGTCCAACCCCAAACATCAGTTACCTCTGCTCCTGTGCCTGAATCTACCCAGCCCCAAAGATCTCTTCCCGTTGGAGTTCCTGAACTTCTTAAAAAAGGATTGACTAAAATATTGGGAGAAGTATGAGATAATAAATCGTATCCCTTACAAGGATATATTCCCGCAAAACCATTTAAACAAGGTGTTTGAGCGAAGAAACTGATACTTATAAAAAAAGAAAATATAAAAATTAATTTTTTCATAATGTGATGTTTTTTTCAAACAGTATTAAACCCCTGTGTTTAACAGACGCTAAAACCCTCATTTAGTTGCGTTTAAAGAGGTGCTTTTTATAATGACGTTAAAAAGGGATTTTACCCTTAAAAGACATTCATGGCTAAGATTTGAGCTTTATTTTGAAGATGTAACTATCTTTGCAGCATGTTAGAAGACAAAAACGAATCAAGAACATCATTATCTGAACTCGGAGAGTTTGGATTGATTAATCATATTACAAAACATTTTAAAATCTCACAAAAATCTACTGTGAAAGGAGTAGGAGATGATGCAGCTGTTTTGGACGCTTCAGAGCAGCAAACTTTAGTAACAACAGATCTGCTAATTGAGGGTGTGCACTTCGATTTAAGCTATATGCCATTGAAACATTTAGGGTATAAATCAGTGATGGTAAATCTTTCTGATGTATATGCTATGAATGGGGTTGCTGAACAGATAACAGTTTCTATTGCGGTTTCTAACCGTTTTCCTCTAGAAGCGATTGAAGAATTGTATGCAGGAATTCAATTGGCATGTGAAACCTACAATGTAGATTTAATTGGTGGTGATACTACTTCGTCTAACAAAGGAATTTTAATTTCAGTAACCGCTATTGGAAAAGCAAACAAAGAAGATGTTGTTTATAGAAACGGCGCAAAAGAAACGGATTTAATAGTTGTTTCTGGAGATTTAGGAGGAGCATACTTAGGTTTACAGGTCTTAGAAAGAGAAAAGCAAGTCTTTGAAGTGAATCCGAATAGCCAACCAGATTTGGACAATTATTCGTATTTGGTAGAACGTCAGTTAAAACCAGAAGCACGAAAAGATATTTCAATATTATTGAAGGAATTGGAAGTAAAACCTACTTCAATGATTGATGTTTCAGACGGATTGTCTTCTGAAATTATGCACATCTGTTCCCAAAGCAAGGTGGGATGTAAAATTTATGAAGATAAGATTCCTTTAGATCCTCAGGTAATTTCTACTTGTGAAGAGTTTGAGATTGATAGTACGATGGTGGCTTTGAGTGGAGGTGAAGATTACGAGTTGTTATTTACAGTTCCTATTTCTGATTTTGAAAAAATAAAAGCGAACCCACATTTGTCAATTATTGGACATGTCGTAGAAGCAGCAGCAGGAATGAACCTCGTCACTAGAGCCAACCAAGAGTTAGAGCTGAAAGCTCAAGGATGGAACGCCTTAAAAGAGGAATAAATGAAAAAAGGAATCTTCTTGCTGTTACTAACTTCTTTTAGCGTGTTGAGTGCAATGGCTCAAAGCAAGATGAAGATTCCAAAAAAAGCATTGCAACGGCTCGAAAATTTTAAAGAAGAAGTAAAGTTTGAAGAAGACCTATTCTTAGAATATCCAGGAATTTCGGACGAGCTCTTCAAGCCAGAATTGACAAAACTGATCAATTTGGCGGCAGATGATTTTATTGAAGTCACCAAAGAAGCATTACCTACCAAAGAAAAATATCAAAAGAAAATAGAAGAAGGCCTTCAACGATTTTCAGAAATTTACCCTGATATCAATCAGAAGGATATTGATCGAATCTGTAGTTATTATAAAGAACTGATGCGTTATGTAAACTTAAGAAGCGCTAGTGGTTGGATCATAAAATTTCAAAGAGGCATCGGGTTTCAAAGAAACTAAGGTCTATATTTTCTCTAAATCTCTTTTAAAACAAATTGAATCTCACTTAACTTTCCATCAATGTTTGTTGGAATCTCTAACCCAAGCAATTTGCAGACTAGAGGATAGATATGAATATTTTTTACCGAACCGAAAGAGTACCCTTCTTTAAAAGCAGGCCCTTTCGCATATAATATTCCATGCATATCTTTCTGCGCTGGATCAAACCCATGAGCTCCAAAAGATTGAATAGGTCTTCTACCTAATGCTTCTACCTTTTGGCGACTTGTAAAATAATAGCCAAAATCTGGCAGCAGTTGAATGGCTCCCCAGTTCTTATTCTTTGGAGTATACTCAAAACCAGGAGTGTTTTCTGTTTTATATACTTTAAAGTGATTTTCCTTTGCTTTTAAAGATTGAAAAATAGCATTCGTTTGACTAGTGTCTTTAGGATAAATATTTACCACTGCTCCATTGTCTACAGTCAAATAAAGAGGATCATTTTTTATAATTTCTCTAGAGATATACTTCTCTGAAGTAACTTCTGTCATTCCATGATCAGAGACAAATACAATATTTACTGGAAGTCCTGTTTTTTCAACTCCTTTAAATAAAACACCTAGCTGTTCATCCAAAGCAAACAAAGCCTTTTTTAATTCCTCATCATTATTTGGGCCAAAATCATGTCCAGCATTGTCCATATCAGAAAAATATAAGGTTATCAAACGAGGTCTTTCTTTTTCGGGAAGCTGCAACCATTCAATAGTTTTATTGATTCGGACTTCATTTTTTACCTTGTCATCATACCGTTTGTAATAGGTAGGTCTTACTCCTTGAATATCTGCTTCTGAACCCACAAAAAAATAACTCGCAGAAATTATTTTTGATTGTTCTGCATGAACCCAAATTGGCGTGCCTTTGTAAAAGTTTCCGTCTTCAACAGTTGTCGTATCTCCAATAGCATAGAGCGCATCTTCTTCATAACTGTAAAACCTGTTCCCAATAATATTGTGATTATCGGGATACATTCCTGTAGCAATTGTATAATGATTTGGAAATGTTTTAGAAGGAAAAGAAGGAATTAAAGATTCAACCTTTACACCATCTTTAATGAAATTACTTAAATGAGGAGGTTGGAAACGATCTACATAATCCCATCGAAAACCATCCAAGGAGATGAGAATTACGTATGGTTTTTCTTCAATAGAGCTCTTCTTGCAAGAAGAGATTGTTAGTAGGCTAAAAACAACTAGTAAAGCAAATGAGAATTTCAGTTTAATCATTGTTTTGTTTTTTAGAAATCGGTGTTTGACGAAGATAGCAGATTTTATTTAGTTTAGATTTTTACAAACTTTTTTAATGCTATGAGAAGTTCTTGCTTGTTCTCTAAATGACTCATGTGTCCGTCATTAAAAACGAGTACTTCAGTATTTGTTTTTGATGCTTCTTCTAAGGATTCTTCGTACACCAAAACCGGATCTTTTTTACCAATAATGATCAATTTTTTAAATGAGTTTTCAGTCAAGACATGAGTCCTGTTTTGTCTAATCCTCATGCCTTCTTGGCAAGCGATATATCCTTGCAATGGTGTTTTTAATGCTTCTTTTAACGCCAATTCCATTTCGAGCTTGAATTCAGTTCGGCTTTTTTCACTAAACAAATTAGTAAAAGACATTTGCACCATGCTTCTAAAATTACTCTGAACCATTTTATTTGCTCTTGCTCTTAATTCTTTTCGCTCCTCTTCGTCTGCTAAAGAAGTGGAATTCATCAAACACAAGCCCTTGAGTTTTTCAGGATGCTTTTCTGCAAAAGCCAAAGCAACATAGCCTCCCATAGAATGCCCAATTATTAGTACTCTTCTTAGTCGTAACGATTTTAAAACAGCTTCCACGGCCTCAGCCATCAATTCCATAGAATGAACATAACCTAAACACTCGGTTTTTCCATGACCTAGTAAATCAATAGCAAGAACTCTATGAGTTTTTGAGAGTGTTGGAATAATTGAAGACCACATGGTAGAATTCTCTAAAAAACCGTGTAATAAAACAATTGTAGGACCTTTTCCAAAATCGAAATAAGAAACCTGAATGTTTTTAAATGAAAGGGTCTTTTGCATCTTGCAAAAATATGTATCTTTCGTCGGCTATCCATAAAATAAAACGATGCTTATTTCGCCTTTTTAATCAAAAAATTTAAAAAATGAACAAGAACAAAGAAATTTGGATGAGCGGATTTGCGCTCTTTTCCCTCTTTTTTGGAGCCGGAAACTTGATTTTACCTCCTTTTTTAGGAGCCAATTCAGGAGATCAATGGGTATGGGTAGTTTTTGGATTTGTTATTACTGCGGTTATTATTCCAATTTTGGGAATCTTAGCACACGCAAAAGTTCAAGGAACGTTGTATGATTTAGGTAAAAAAGTATCCCCTTGGTTTAGTTCTTTATTTTGTTTTCTAATATATCTTATCGCTATTACCTTGCCGGCACCTAGAACTGCTTCGGTGACTCATGAAATGGCAATTCAACCTTTCTTTGGAACAAGTTCATTGTTAACAAGTAGTATTTATTTTTTGTTGACCTTCATTTTTGTTGTTAATAGATCAAAAATCTTGAGTTTAATTGGAAAGTTCTTAACCCCAATTATCGTTTTAATTTTGTTAACTATTATTTCTTTAGCATTGTTTTCTTCTTCAGGAATGATGGTTGAAAACACTTACGAAGTTCCATTTGTAAGTGGGATTCTAGAAGGATATCAAACCTTTGATGCCATAGGAGGTGTTGTTGTTGGTGCAGTGATTATTATATCATTGAATTTACGAGGTCATACATCTTATTCAGCAAAAAAAGAATTAATTACCAAATCTGGACTCATAGCAGGTGGAGGTTTATTATTAATATACGGAGGCTTAATTTCTAGTGGAGCTATACTAAGTAGCACTTTTGGTGAAAATGCAACTCGAACAGAAATTTTAACAAGCTTAAGTACACAAACACTAGGAAATATAGGGACTTCATTTTTAAGTGTATTGGTGGCATTGGCTTGTTTTACAACGGGCGTGGGTATTATAACGGGAGCCGCTGATTATGTGAAAGGGCTCTTTAAAGATTCTCAACAAGCCTATTTTATAACGGCTTTTTTGAGCTGTGTATTGGGCGTTTTAATTGGTCAGTTTGACGTGCACTACATTATTAATGTAGCCATACCTGCACTAATGTTTATTTACCCAATAACAATCATTTTAATTTTGTTAAATGTTATGCCGAATAAATTGGCGAATCCAATTGTATTTAAAGGAGTTGTTATTATTACATTCTTATTTAGTATTCCTGATTTTTTAGGATCTTTAAAATTGGGAGGAATTTTAGAACCAGTTGTAAAATGGATACCACTGTCTTCACAAAGTTTAGGTTGGGTACTGCCTGCTCTAATGACATTTGTTTTGTTGAATCTGAAAAACGTTATAAATAAAACTCAACAGATAGATTAAGTCATTCGTATTTTAATAACAATTGACGATATGATTGTTAATATTCCTATCGCAATAATTGAAATATCAATCTCAAAAAATTGAGAAATAATAATGGTTAACAACGCTCCAAAAGCATATCCTAAGTCTCTCCACAATCGAAAAACACCAATGCTTTGAGCTCTTTGATTAGGGTTGGTAAAACTAGCAATTGCCGATAAAAAAGTAGGATATACAATGGCTGTTCCTACTCCTAAGAGTGAAGAAAGTAGAATGAATTGAACATACGTTGTAGCCCAGAAGAGGAGAATTAATGCCAGGCCTTGCAATGCCATTCCTATAAACAGCATCATTTTTTTCTGATAATGATCGGATAGTTTTCCCGTAACCAACTGACCAACACCCCATACCGCAGGATATATAGATACAATAATGGCAATGTCTTTTAACTGAAAACCTTTGCTGGCGAGAACAATAGGTAAAACTCCCCAAATCATACCGTCATTTAAGTTGTTGACAAAGCCCGCTTGAGAAATAGAACCTAAGTTTTTGTCTCGCCATGTAGTATCCAAAAAGATATTTTGAAGAGGCTTAACACTGTTTGTTTTCTTTTCCTTGGCTACATGTTTTGTAGTGTCTTTTATTAAAAAGATACTGATCAATAGTCCTAAAACAACAAAACCAATTCCTTGGTAAAAAGGGTAGGGGCGCAATCCATATTCGGAAGCAATCCAACCCGTTGTAAAAGCTACCAATGCGATAGATAAATACCCAAAAGACTCATTAAGGCCCATTGCCAACCCTCTATGCTTTTCGCCAACCAAGTCAATTTTCATCACAACGGTACTAGACCAAGTCAGCCCTTGATTTATTCCTAGTAAGACATTTGCAAAAATAATCCACTCCCAATATTGAGCATAGATTAATATAAAAGGTATCGGTATGGCAATGATCCAGCCCGCAATTAATAAGTTTTTACGACCAACACGATTGGCTAATACACCTGCGAAATAGTTAGTAATTGCTTTAACAACACCAAATACAATGATAAAAGAAACTATTGCAGACGTAGCAACAATCAAAAATTTTTCTTCAGCCAATTTTGGAAGTATGGTGCGTTCTAAACCAACCATTCCGCCAACAAAAGCATTTACAATAAGCAATAAAGTAAATTGTTTCCAATTCTCTTTGAGCCCTAATTGTACTTTTTTTTCTTTCATTTAGATTGCTATCTTTCCTTGATAAAGACTATTTTTAGTCTGCTGTTTATTGGGTGCAAATTCAAGGATTGAATATATGCAATTTTTTATTCCAAGAGCATGTAAAGGAGGCCTAGTTGGTTCTATTGATATTACGACTGTTAAATATTCAAAATTTTACGACTAAGCCTCAACAATACAAGAACCATTTCTTTATGTCTGTTCAAGAAACTGCTACATATCAATACAAAGACACTTTTTCTTTAAGTGTTGTCGACTTCGAAAAAGCATGTGTTGTAAATCATCCTGAAAAGATAGATTCTTATAATATTTTTTGGATCAAAGAAGGAAAAGGAACTTATCACATCGATTTTAAAGAATATTCCTTTGATGGTAGTGTGTTATTTTTCTTATCACCGGGACAAGTATTTTCTGTTGAATCTGAGAAAATAAAAGAAGCGTATCGATTGTCTTTTGTCCGTGACTTCTATTGTATTCAAACACACGATAAAGAAGTAGCTTGTAATGGGGTGTTGTTTAATAATGTATATGAAACACCTTTTGTAAAACCTTGTGAAAACGACAGCAAAAAACTGACCTTCATTATAGAAAATTTAATTGAAGAGTTCAACAATGAAAGTACAGCGCAATACGATATGCTGCAATCATATTTAACGCAATTCATCATTTTGTCTGTTCGCGTTAAAAAAGAGTACAATACTGTTGAAGAAAACGCAGATAGCAAACTCTTTAAAGACTTTAGCACTTTGGTAGAGTTTAATTACAGAAAGTTGCATACGGTAACTGCCTATGCAGAACGTTTAGGACTTTCTCCAAAATCTTTGACCAAGCATTTTCAAAAGATAGGAACGCAAACGCCAAGTGATTTTATCAAAGAACGAATTTTATTAGAAGCCAAACGTAAATTAATTTACTCAGATAGTTCTGTAAAAGAAACTGCGTTCGATTTAGGCTTTAACGATCCTGCTTACTTTACACGATTCTTCACAAAATCGACTTCAAAATCACCTTTACAGTTTAAAAAAGAGTTTAAAAACTAGTTTGTCCAAGTACTAGGAACTTTTGTCCATTTTTAAAGGATACTTCTCGTCGCATCTTTGTATGGTAATTCAAAAACAACGAAGATGATTTCAAAATCAAACACACAATGTCCAAACTGTTGGGGCTATCAAGAATACGACAGAACCGAAATCATTCAAGGATTTGAATGCGATCAATAAACTATTTATTAAAAATATAAAATCACAAAATTATGAGTACTAGAATTGAAACATTAAACCCAGACACAACTACTGGAAAATCGAAAGAATTATTCAACGCTGTTCAAAGTAAATTAGGATTTATTCCAAACCTTATTAAAGTATTTGGAAATTCTCCAGCAACATTACAAGCATATTTAAGTTTAGGGGAGTTAACCGGAAGCGGAAACTTCAGCAACAAATTCAGAGAGCAATTAGCATTAGCAATTGCAGAAGAAAACTCTTGTGACTATTGCTTATCTGCTCACACTGCAATTGGAAAAATGAACGGTTTAAGTGAAGAGCAAACCGAACAAAGCAGACAAGGACTTGCTGTAAGTGCTAAAGAACAAACGGCGTTACAATTTGCTCAAGCAGTCACTAGAAATAGAGGACAAGTTTCTTTAGAGTTAATCCAAGCGGTAAAAAATGCTGGATATACAGACGGAGATATTTTAGAGATCATCTTAAATGTTACCGCAAACACATTAACAAATTATGTAAATCACATTGCAGAGACAGAAGTGGATTTCCCATCTGTTGAAACAGGAAAATTTGCAGTAGCTCAATAAAAATAATAATCAAACTTTAAAAGTAGAAACCATGGAAAATCAAATAGAAAAAAACCTGAAGCACATTCATCAATTATTAGCAGAAGCTAAATTCATTGAAGCAATGGACACGTATTTACACGACGATGTTGAATTAAGAGAAGCAAACGGAGACGCGAAGAAAGGAAAGCAATTCAATCTTGATTTTGAAAACGATTTTATCGATAACCAATTGGCAGAATTTATCAGATATGAAGTAAAAGAATACGCAGTACAAGGAAACAATTCTTTTTACACAGCTATCATGGAATTGAAATTAAAGGACGGAAGTACAATGCTTTCTGAGCAAGCAGTTGCTACAGAATGGAAAGATGGTAAAATCTATAGAGAGCGTTATTACCACGCATAAATTAAAATTAACACCTTAATAAATCATAAAAATGAAAAAAATTATCGCAGTATTAGTATTATTCGTAGGGTTTGCATTTACAGCAAACGCACAGCAAGTAAAGACAGTTTCTTTAGAACAAACAAAAGGAGAGTTTACTCAAAAGAAAATTACCTTATCTGAGGGAACCTATGTTTTTGAAATTTCAAACAATGCAGTAGGACACAATGTAGGATTTGTATTGGCACCAAAATCTGATGTAAAAAAACACATCAAGAATGCTTATGTAAAGAAAGCAGTGGCAAACAATACAAAAGGAACTTCTAACAAAGTAACTTTAAAGAAAGGAACATATGTGTATTTTTGTCCGTTGAATCCAACACCACAATACACATTAATTGTAGAGTAACTTAGAGGATTACTTTATTGAAAAACCCACACTCATTTGAGTGTGGGTTTTTGTATTTACACTATTCTACCTTTTTCAAATCCATGGGAGAATCAATACCAATAAGTTTGATTGCTTTGCCTTTTTGATCCAAAACAAACTGAATATGTTCTTTTTCTCCATCAACTAAAAAAGTATGATCCCCTTTCGGAATTAGTTTTATTTTTCCGCCTTTTCCAACAAGTTGGGCATAGAGATGTTCTCCTTTTACAGAGACGATAATTTCTGCTATAGTTCCTTTATAACGACCTATGTATTTTTGATATTCTTTTGAATCTATAGTCGTTACCTCTTTTTTAGTTGAAATAAATTTGAGAAGAGTATCGTAATTAGAAGGATGAATACTATCATTCGTCTTTTTTAAATGTTCCAAAGCCAATCGATATCCTGTATTGTAGGCATCTTCGCTATCGGTTTTAATAGTTGGTATCACACCAACCTTTTCAAAACTTGTTTTGGTCACTGCATTAATTGTTGTTTCACTAGCAATGGTTACTTCAAACCTATCGTTAACTCGATGATTCATGGCTCCATTTCCTGCTCCAGCCGTTGTTTCTCCAATTATAGTTGCTCTTCCCAAATGCTTTAACATATAGGCTAAAGATTCTCCTGCAGAAGCTGTTCTTCCATTAACCAAAACATACAAAGGTGTCTTAGGAAGCTTGGTTCCGGGAATATCTACGGTTGTATACACACCATATCGCTCGTCTGCATATCGATAATAATAATCGGAAAGATGAATAGACGCTCCGTCATAAAAATAACTGATTAAATACGCGACAATATTTTCAAATCCCCCATGATTATTTCTTACATCGATGATGATAGCGTCCGTATTTTTTAAACTATTGATGGATGAGGTAACGACTTTTTTAACGGCCTCAAAATTCTTCCAAGTGGTAAAATGACTTATTTTTAAATACCCAATATTTCCATCCAACACATTGATTTCTTGAAATCCATAATTACTCCAAGCACCTTTTTTGTCAACTTTTAAGGAAGGCTCTTTTATTTTCGTTTTTTTGGAGAGGATTTTATGCTGAACATACATGTGTAAATCTCCATTGATAGAGCGTAAATCTGCAGTGAGTTGATTTGCCAATTTCTGAGGGTTTGTAATTGAGTCGTATCCTCCAGAAGCATTTTTTTGAAGAATAACATTTGCCATTTTTTCTCCTTCATCTAATAAAACATAGTATTTCTTTACAAGCTTAGCAATAGAATCGATGATCATTGTTTTTTCTTGTTTTTGAATCTGGGCGTTTAATGAACCAAACGCACATAAGAATAATGCGATGCGGATAATTTTTACAGGGATAGCCATAATTGTATCTATTTTTAAAACAAAAATAAGATGGCCATTTCACTAAAAATAGAACCAGATTAGCCTATTTGTTAAAATCGTTGAAAATCTTTGGGCAGAAACCCTGTCATTTTTTTGAAATTCCGGATAAAATGACTTTGGTCGGTAAAACCACATAGGAAAGCAATTTCGGTCAATGATAATTCTGATTCTTTTATCAATTGAATACTCTTTTCAATTTTTAGTTTCCGTTGATATTCTCCCAAGGTACACGAGAAATATTTTCTAAAAAACTTTGAAACAGTAACAGGATGAACTCCTATAATCAAGGCAATTTCATGCAAAGACATGGGTTCATTCCATTGATCATGTAATAATTCTGTTAAAGAAGTAATCCAGGCAGGTGTTTTTTTGGTTTCAGAACCCTTAGAAAAAGAAACCAATTCTAACAGTAAGTTTTCAAGAGAATTGTAAGAATTTGATTCATTAAGAATCATTTCTTGTTGCATTTTTAACATCAACGTTTTAGCACTCACATTTTCTTGAATGGCTTTTTTTATCTCAGGTTCTTTGAGTGAATACTGAGTTAAGAAATCGTGTCCAATTTCTATGTTTGCACTTTTTGAAACTGGATTTGGAGAAATCCAACGATGTTTTTCTTGCGCGTGATAAAAGAAAATACTTCCTCCTTTTTGTGTGTATGAAGTTTCTTTTTTTGTCTCTGCTTTACCCCCTTGAAACACAAAACAAATATGAAGATTCTCATGAGAGTGCCAATCTGAATTATTTTCTTTAGAAGAATAATGAGTAGTCGTAACAATACTGTCATGAATTGTCATTTTACTGACAATTTCACCTGTATATTCTCCTTTATTTAATAATTTCATTGATCAATTTTGACATTGGAACTATATACTAAACCACGATTGCTCAGAGAGATTGTTACAAATTCTCCAAATTTATCAAAGAGTTGTTTTAATTTGATAATTTGATTTCCACTCCTTCTACAATTCCTTTTTTATAAATCTCGAGAGGGCCATTTCTATTTGAGGTGTATATAATCGATTTCCCGTCGGGTGAAATGATTGAAATAAAGTTATCATTATCTGGACCTGTTAGGGCCTTTTCATTGCCACCATCACTATCAATCATAAAAATTTGACCTTTTCCAGTTCTGTTTGAATGAAATATTACTTTCTTACCATCACTAGACCAACTAGGGAGCTCATCATTATATGAGTTATTAGAAATGTTTGTTACTACGTTATTCTTTAATAGGATTGTGTAAATCTGCCATTTCCCACTTCGATCACTTTGAAAAGCAATCCGCTTTCCATCAGGAGACCATCTTGGGTCTTGATCTTTGGCTGAATTTTTAGTAATGTTCTGTTGGTTTGTCCCATCTGAATTCATAATGTATATTTCTGCATCTCCATCCCTTCCACTATAAAATGCAATTTTTGAACCGTCAGGAGACCAACTAGGGTAATAATCGTATTGATCACTAAACGTAAGTCTTTTTGGATTCCCTCCATTAGAATTCATAATATAAATTTCAGGGTTTCCGTCTCTTCTAGAGTAAAAAGCTATTTTAGAACCGTCTGGAGAATATACCCCCCACCAATTAACAGCTCCATCTTTTGAGTAGGTGATCTGTTTAATATTAGAACCATCTGCATTCATTTCATAAATTTCTGAAGTGCCTCCTCGATTAGACGTGATTAAAATTTTTGATCCATCTGCCGACCAATTTGTGATGGTATTGTTTGTTGTTTGGCTGTAACTTGCTGAAATGAAGCAACAAAAAATAAAGACTAGATTCCTTGCTCTTTTTAAGATTAACGACATAATATTTTTATTTAATTCTGTATGAGATAAATATACATTTATAATCAAAAGAAGGTTAGAGAAAAAGAATTTTCTTACAAACTCTCTAAAGCATTTACCAAATAATCAATATCTTTTTTGGTGATATAGATGGCAAAGGAAAGGCGCACTGCGTTTAAGCCATAACCGCTCATTGGTCTACAATCGATTCCAAATTGATCAAAGAGTTGTTTTTTTACAACTGAGACTTTTTTCCCTACAACTTCCACAACTTGAATAGCGCCAGAAAGATCATCAGATTCAGGAGTTTTCATCTTGAATTTCGGATTGTCTTTTACCTTAGAGCGGAAGTATGTTTTGAGTTCAAAAGTCCTGTTGTGAATTTTTTGTAAACCAATAGAATTTAAGAACTGAATACTAGCACCGAGACCTAATAGTTCGGGTAAATTACGAGTATTGTAGTTTTCTAATCGACGGATGCTTTTATCTCGATGTCCACGAGCCACCATCAAAGGTTTTAAGTAATGTTGACTCGCTTGTTTTGCGTAAAAAACACCGACTCCTTTCGGAGAAAACAACCATTTATGAGAACTGGCCGAGTAAAAATCGCAACCCAAATCATGTAAATCAATGTTGAACATACCAGCTGCTTGAGCACCATCTACTGCAACCAAAATACCTTGCTTGTGTGCCATCTCAGAAACCTCTTTTATAGGTAAGATCATTCCATTGGTATTTACGATATGACACATAGAAATGACACGGGTTTTGGAGGTAATTACTTTTTTATAAATAGCTACAATTTCTTCTTTATTTTTAGGCAGAATGGGTAGTTTTGGACGTATTATTTTAATTCCTTTAGTTTCTTGCCATGCTTCCCAAGGAATGGTTGCACTCGGGTGATCGTGATTACCAATAATTACTTCATCACCTGGCAGAAAGTCGAAACTTCTGGCAATGATATTCATTCCTTCTGTTGTATTGTGTATAATGGCAATTTCCTCTTTTGAAACAGAGAAAAAGTCAGCAACATCTTTTCGGGTTTGTTCTTTTTCTTTGTTCCAACCTCCCCACATATATTTAGAAGGAAAATCATCTAGCATATCTCTAAAGTTTCGAGTAGCTTTTCTTATCGGAATAGCCGAAGAACCTAAAGAGGCATTGTTAAAATAAAGAAGGTTAGGAGCAAAGTGATGCTGCTTTTTTATTGCTTCCCAAAAAGCTTCAGAGTTATCGTCAAATGATTTTACAAATTTTTCATTGATGCTTTCAAGAGAGGTGTCTAATTCAGTGCCAAAAATGGGCAAAACGGTGAGTCCTGCCACTCCAGCAGTAAGCGACTTTATAAATTTTCTACGATCGTTATTTTCCATATGATTAATTTATTAAAGCTACAATTCGTAACGGACTCCCACTTCCGGATTTTATTTTCATAGGCAATGCAATGACGGTAAAATCTTTTTCTGGAAGCTGCTCTAAACCTGTTAGGTTCTCGAAAGCAGGAATGTTTTTTGAGAGCAAAATAACGTGACTTTTAAAAAGAGTCGACTGTCCATAATCGATACTCGGCGTATCAATTCCAATAGAATGAATGTTTCTGTTTTCAGTAAGCCAAGTTGCTGCTTCAGGCTCCAATCCAGGGAAATGTAATAGTTGAACGGCGTTATCTCCTCTTTCATCCGTTCCCATATATTTTACTTTGTTTGGGTAATAGGTAGAAAATCCAGTTTGAAGTAATACAATACTTCCATCTGGAATTTGTGTGTTGTGTTTTTCTTCCCAAGTTTTTAAATCGTCAATAGACACCAAATAATCAGGGTTCTCTAATGCATTTTTTGAAACATCTATTTTGATGGCTGAACCGATTAATTTAGTCAAGGGAATTTCATCGACGGATTGCCCTCCTTCAGCAAAGTGAATTGGAGCATCAATATGCGTTCCTCCATGTTCTGCTGTGGCAAAATTGTTTGCAGAATAATAATAGCCTTTGTCCGTTCTTCCTTTAAAAACAGTATCCAATTCAAACTCTTTGGCTGTTACCCAGTAGATGGTTTCATGAGAATAAGAATGGGATAAATCAATTATTTTACTATTGGATAAATCTAAGTTTTGTGTAGTTGGTTTTTCTTTTTGACAACTGAAAAAACAGAAGAAAGAAACAAGAAGAAAGACTAAAAAAGAGATATTTAATTTCATGTCTACAAGATAGAAAAATCAGGCTAAAGATTAAAAACTGAAACTCAATCGCCTTTGCTTTTTAAAAGACTTTTTATTTTTTTATTGAAGATCTGGTAAATATATTCACTTCTGTTATCGTACTCATCAATAGTACAATCACCACCCATTAAGAGCACTAATACTTTTTTGTTGGCAATGGTGTCAAGATTTACTCCTGTTGTTGACGCAAATCCTCCTGAGTTTTTTACTGTGACATATTTCTGATTTTCAACAAGCCAATTTGCAAAATAAACGACTCGACCTTCAATTACGGAAAGCTCTTTTTTTGATAAATTTAAATCTCCGCTAAGGATATAACTTGCAAATAAATTGCTTAATGAATTTAACTCAGAATTCAATTTAATTTTTAATAGTTTTGAAAACCCATCTTCAGGAATATCAGAAATCGTTAAATTCAAAACATATTTCATTTGTGCTTCACCATCTTCAAGCTGTGAAATAGTATCAAGTAATTTGTTTTCCTGCCCATAAACTGAAAAGGTAGAAACAATGAATAAAAAGAGGCATAGCTTTTTCATCTCTACAAGGTAGAAAAAAATAATTAATAGAGGTCTAGACTATACATCAGATGAAAAGCATATGTAAAAGTGAAATAATAAAACCTAGGCTATGCCTTGTTCATAATATCTTCAATTTCGTCTGCTTCAATAGGAATATTACGCATTAAGTTAAAAGGCTCGCCAGTTTTTTGAATCACAACATCGTCTTCCAGTCGAATTCCAAAACCTTCTTCTGGAATATAAATTCCAGGTTCTACGGTAAACACCATATTCGCTTGCATTGGTTCGTGTAGCAGACCGTAATCATGTGTGTCTAACCCCATATGATGCGATGTTCCATGCATGAAATATTTTTTATACGCTGGCCAATCTTTGTCTTCATTTTGTACATCAGCTTTGTCTAAAAGACCCAATCCAAGTAGTTCAGAAGTCATCAGTTTTCCAACTTCAATATGATATTCGGCCCAATCTGTTCCAGGAACTAATAATTTTGTAGCGTCATTTTTAACACGATTTACAGCATTGTATACTGCTTTTTGCCTGTCGTTATAACGTCCAGAAACAGGAATTGTACGTGTCATATCAGAAGCATAGTTTGCGTATTCTGCACCAACATCTAACAAGATTAATTCACCAGCCTTACATTGTTGATTGTTTTCAATATAATGTAACACATTGGCATTATTTCCACTGGCAACAATTGGAGTATAGGCGAATTTTTTAGAACGATTTCTTAAGAATTCGTGCATAAACTCTGCCTCAATTTCATATTCCCAAACTTCAGGTTGTACAAAGTTTAAAATACGACGAAACCCTTTTTCAGTAATATCACAAGCTTGTTGAATTAAATCCAATTCGACATGATCTTTCACCGAACGCAAGCGTTGTAAAATAGGATTACTCTTGGCAACAGAATGTGCAGGATATTTGTTTAAAAGCCATTTTGTATAACGATCTTCTCTGGTTTCTGTCACTACACTGGCTCTATAATGTTCGTTTGTATTAATGTATACTGTATCACATTGGGTCATCAATTCAAACATGATCTTTTCCATGTCTTGCAACCAATAAACAGTCTTAATTCCCGAAGTTTTTAAAGCAGCTTCTTTGGTTAGTTTTTCACCTTCCCAAACAGCAATGTGTTCATTCGTTTCTTTTAAGAATAAAATTTCACGATGTTTTTCTTTTGGACAATCTGGGAACATCACTAAAATACTTTCTTCTTGATCAACTCCACTTAAATAAAAGATATCTCTATGCTGTTCAAAAGGCATGGCGCTATCAGCACTAATAGGATAAATATCATTCGAGTTAAAGACAGCTAAACTATTAGGCTTCATTTGAGCCATAAAATTTTGTCTGTTTTTAATAAAAAGAGCATTGTTGATTAAGTGATACTTCATGATTGTTCATTTTCCTCAAATGTAAAAATTTTCTTGCTTTTTACAGCATTAAATTTTAGGTATTAGAACGAGTAGTAATACCGGCAATATCATTTTAATTGTATCTTGTGAAATCAATATAAGGATGATCTCAATGGCTTTTTCTATTACTGAAATCTTAGGGTTTATTATCATTTATCAATCACTATTCTTTTTAGGCAAACTTCTTTTAAACAAAAACACCAAACCTCTTTTTGTTAAAATGTTGGGACTGATTTGTGTTCTAATTGCCATACATTTCGGATTGATGGTTTTAGAAAGTCATACCAATAAACAATACTTATTAGGCCCTTTCTTTGGGTTGATTTATGGCCCGATATTTTATGTGTTTGCTAAGAGCCTTATTCTCGAGAATACAAAAACTAGGAAGCTGTTAACTCATTTTATTCCAGCAGTTTTATCACTAATACTATTGTCTTTTTTTAATGAAGACTTAATGTCTTACATCACCATTATTGGGTTGATCGTTACAGCTCATTTTATAGGATATCTTTTAAGTACATTGCGCTTGATTTTTAAGTATAGAAAGATGCTCAAAACAACAGCTTCTTCTTTTCGATATAAGAACCTACGTTGGTTGGAAATCATTATTTACATTCAAATGATTGCCTTATTAATGACCGTTTTCGAAAGTTCTTTTGAATCGACCTATACGAAGAGAATGGCTATTTTTATCATCTACTTGTTAGCATTGATATTAATACATTGCTTTTATTTTTTAGGGCTAAAACATGCAAATACATTCCGCGGGTTTGAGGAAGGAAAAATGACCAAAAAAATTGGTAAAGAATATAGTATTTCAGAGGAGTTATTCAAAGAATATGTCTACAAATTGAAAGCGTATATGAATAAAGAAAAACCTTATTTAGAGTTCGATCTTTCATTACAAGATCTATCAGAAGCTTTATCAATCTCTCAAAGAAACGTATCGCACATCATCAATTCTGAATTTCATAAAAATTTTTATGACTATATAAATTCTTTTCGCTTGGAAATTTCTAAACAAGAACTTTTAGGGACAGAAAAAGCAATCAAGGAAATTATGTATGATAGTGGTTTTTCTAATAAAGCGACTTTCAACTCCATTTTCAAAAAAGCCACTTCCTTAACTCCAACAGAATTCAGAACCCAATATAAAAAGTAGTCTGAATACCTGTATAAGCACCATTTTTAGAATTCATCAGTGCATTTTTGTATTAAAATATATAAAATGAGTGTTTTAAAATCTTATCTTTTATCCTTAGCAACAGGAATAATTATTACAACTATATTGGTCCTTGTCATGTTGTATGTAACCATGGACTTTCGCACCTTATTATTCTTGACTTGTTTTTTGTTTTTTTCCGGAAGTTACCTAAACGAAAAAACAAAAGGGAATATTCTTATAAAAACAGGGTTAGTTCTTCTTATATACACTACGCTCTTTGTTAAACTCGTAGTGATTGAACAACTTCCAGGGCTTTATTATTTTCCTATATTCTTTATAATTTCAGGTCTATTAGGAGGGCACTTTTTAAAATATAAAAAGAAGACAATGTCACTGACTTTCGTATTTGTTTTAGGATTATTTTCAATTTCTCTGTGGGCAATTCCGCTGGCTATTGAAAACAATCTTACTGTTGAAAAATCACAACCTTTGCCCGCAATAGAAATTCATCAAATGAACGGAGAAAAAGTTACTTCTGAAGATTTGAAGGGGAAAGTAATTGTGTTAGATTTTTTTGGTAATTGGTGTGCTC
>TARA_R110002073_G_scaffold336549_1_pt1 | contig 84439 bp, 65 predicted proteins | sample TARA_R110002073 | Tara Oceans TARA_R110002073 (sample SAMEA4397174) | marine metagenome | biome: Polar Biome; feature: [DCM] deep chlorophyll maximum layer (ENVO:01000326); material: water (ENVO:00002006), including particulate matter (ENVO:01000060) such as... | depth 40 m
TGAATCAACACGCGCTCACGCTCTTGGTGAATAATGCGGGTTCAAGCAGCTTCGATCGCGGCCTGCTCTTTCTGAAAGTAGCGAGCCACGATGTAAGGCTTGGGGATTAGGTCGCAGACCCAGCCTTTGTCTTTCGATTTCCCATTCTTGTCCTTTTCAATGATGCGTTCGGTTTCCGCATTCCAGCCATCGGCGGAAATCGAATAGCAATCGTCCTGCATCGTGTCGGACCAATAGTCCATCAGGTGCTGATAGACGGCGTAGTGGTCGATCAACGGTTTGCCTCGGTAATGGCCGAGCAACGCTTCGCTGATGTCGATGATCAGCTCTTTTGGCTTGTGGCCGGCTTCGAGGGAGCGGAGTTGTTTGGCGGTCTTCTTTCGCCACTTGGTAAAGTGGTCGTTCATGCCGGAGATGTAGTCGGTGAACTCAGGATGCTCGAAGATCGTGGTTTTGACCGTAGCCATGTCGACCGCCAGATCGCGGTAGCCCTCGCGGTTTTCCTTGAACAGCGATTTGCGTAGCGTTGGACAGACGTCCCAGAATTCCTGCATCGCGTCGACGTCGGTGGTCGGGATGCCTCCGAATAGATGACCGGCGATGTCCTGCGTGTCCTCGGTTTCTTGCTTTCGATGTAACGCGGCAGGTTCAGGTTGAATTCGTTGCGTTCGATTTCGTCAAATCCAACATGCCGCGCGTAGCCGGGCTTTTCAGTGCCCGCGTTGAAGGTGTCGACGATGCGGTGAATGTCTTGTGAACGCAAACGGTTCTTCGGGCCGTCTTTCATGAAGCCTTTGCTGGCGTCGACCATGAAGATGCCTTTGCGTGCTGCTGCGTCACGTTTGTCGACCACGACGATGCAAGCGGGAATGCCGGTGCCATAGAACAGGTTCGCGGGCAGACCAATGATGCCTTTGATGTATCCGCTGCGAATCAGCTTCTTACGAATGGTGGCTTCGGCGTTGCCTCGGAACAACACGCCGTGCGGCAAAATGCAGGCTCCGGTGCCGGTGCTCTTGAGCGAACGAACGATGTGCAGCAGGTAGGCGTAGTCGCCTTGCTTGCTTGGTGGCGTGCCAAAGGGCTCAAAGCGATTCCATTCGTCCTCCTCCAGGTCGAGCCCCGTGCTCCAGCGTTTATCCGAGAAGGGCGGGTTGGCAACAACGTAGTCAAAAGTTGCGAGCTCTCCTTTGGGTTTGAATTTCGGATCGGACAGCGTGTTGCCTTGCACGATTTCCGCAGTCGGATAGTTGTGCAGGATCATGTTCATCCGCGCCAAACCGCTGGTTGCGACGTCTTTTTCTTGTCCGTACAGCGTCACGTGCGTCGGGGCTTGGTCGCCGACTTTCAGTAGCAACGAACCAGAACCGCACGTCGGATCATAGACGGTGGTTTCGCCCGTGGTCTTTGCTTCATGGATGCCGATGATCTGGGCCATGATGCGGCTGACTTCGGCGGGAGTGTAGAACTGGCCTTTGCTCTTGCCACTCTCGGTAGCAAAGTTCCGCATCAGGTATTCGTAGGCGTCTCCCAGAATGTCGTCGCCGTCGGCTCGGTTCTTCGAGAAGTCGAGAGCCTTGCGCTCGAAGATGGCAACCAAGCTGGTCAGCCGCTCGGCCTTTTCGTCGCCGTCGCCCAGTTTCTCGTCATTGAAGTCCGGAAAGTCGGACTGCGAGAGCATCTGGTTGGCTTTCGCCAGAGGTTCGATGATCTTGGTGTTGATCTTGTCGCCGATGTCTTTGGTGCCCTTCAGAGCAACCATGTCGGCGAAGCTTGCCCCTTGCGGGATTTTAATCGGCGATCGTCGCGGAGACATGCCTGCGTACTTGTCGCTGATGTATTTGATGAACAACAGCGAGAGGATGTAGTCCTTGTACTGGCTGGCATCCATCCCGCCACGCAACTCATCGCAGCTCGCCCAAAGGGATGAATAGATTTCCGATTTCTTAAGCGCCACGTGTCTGGGGTCCTTTCCAGCAGATTGTGCCAGTGAGATCGAGGTCTTGATTGCTTGGTGCGTCCAATGCCGACCGTTGGACCGGCTTCGAATCCAAAGTGCAGCATTAACGCATGAAGGGGGGATGATTCTACAATCGGAGAAGGCTACATGACAGAATGGCCAAACGTTTTCGGATTCCATGCAAAATTGCGTCTGCGAGACCACTGGAACCCAGGTGGGGAGAGGGCGGGGCATCGGGGCAAGATTTTTTCGCCATGGTTGTGGCTGGTGCGATCGAAAGGCAAGGGTAGCGGCGGCGAATTGCTGCACGGGTCTTTTGCTGCTCGCATTCATGGTCGCAGGATTCGTTGATGGACCCATTCGTTTCAGAGAACGAGAGGACAATTTGAATTGGAGGGCGAGGAGAATGATTGAGGCGGTTCCGGTTGAGCGAATCGGTGAGATGACGACGCGAGAGAAGCGGTGGCTCGACAACGTCAAGAAAGCGATCTACGACAGCGATTACGCATATTTGGCGGACCAAAAGCGTAATCGCTGCTTCCCAGAACTATGCAAAGCCATCGACACTGCCAAAACTTTGTGTCGCTCACTGAATGGTGACGACACGTCCCCCAGGGACAACAAGCGTCGCTTTCTCGAGTTCTTTGGCGGACCTGAACCGAGTGAGGGCGGGTACCAGTCCGGTGTGGTTGTCGACGCTCGGACGGGCAAGGAGATTCGTTACACGCTCGGTAGCCTCGTTTACGCGATCCGGTGCATGGTTCATGAGAACGAAAACCTGGATCTCGAGGAGAGCCCTGACTACCAAGTTCTCTTGGACTGGAACGGGCCATTTCGACACCGGAGCCATTTGGTCAGCCAGTTTGCCGATGAGTGTATCGTCGTTAACGCGGAGATGCTTTTGGGGATCGTTAGGGAGCGTGTCACAGGATTTGTAAGCTACATCGATTCGGTCATTGCGATGCAAACGCATGGGCTTATTCGGATCGACACCCGCCCGCCACTGTGTTCGATTCGTCCTGGCGAGAATTTTGTCGTCGCCAAGCGTTCATGACGCCTCGAGAGAATGTGCAGGGTGAAAGCTCGGTTCACCCTGCAGCTAGTCGGCGATCCAGACATCCTCACTGTCTTCGGGGTGGGGAATTTCCCCGCTTGAGTGATCAGCGAGCGTCGTCGCGATGACGCTTAGCAGGGTCACCAAGGTGTCTTTGAGGTCCTTTTCTGAGTTTTGGTGCATCAGGTGGTGCATCACCGTGGCGATTTTGTCGTTTTTGCAGTTTTCCCCGTGTTTCAGAAGGATTTGAAACAGGTCCTTCTGGGTTGAGGGCCTAGTGGGAGTTAATCCCGTGGAGGTTCGAGTCCTCTCGGCCGCATCAAGAAAACCCCGTGATTCACGGGGTTTTTTCATGTCTAGACCGAAATCGGCACAATCGGGCAAGTTGCCCATTGTGACAGAAATGGACTCCATTTGACCCAGTTGGACTAAGTTTGGTGCATCCGTTCGATTGGCCTGCGGCGACTCATGGGACGATCTACTTTTTCGGATCACCCGTCGGCTATAGGAGGGACCAAAATCACTTTTCGAGAGCGATTGTCTCGGCGATGTTTCGGGCGTGGTCTCGAACACGAATGTATGCATTCAGAGCGGCCATGAATGCGACACTGACCACCGGCGGAATCGTGCCGGCGGAAAGTTCTTCCAGGTGTTTGCGACGCAAAGCCTTCACTTGATCTCGGATGCGTTTGCCGCTGGCATCGGTGCTGGTCAAGATGTTTGGGTTGGAGGCTGACAGAGCCTCGTGAATATCGTGGGTGTAGGTTTTGACACTGCGATTGAGTGATTCCAGGTCCGCCCGCTGCGAGTCTGTGAATCGAAATCCGTCGCGTCTTAGTTTGCGGTCAAACTTGTCTAGGTTGACGATGTAGTCGCTGATGGATTCGTATTCGTCGGCAAGACGCAATTGCCGGCGTCCCTCTTCCGCCGTCGCATGCGAGACGTTTCCGGAGAGCAAATTGGTGATGAACGCGGCGACCTCGTCTTGGACCGAATCCAACACTCGTTCACGTTGTCGCAGTCGATCGCCGAGTTGCTTGTTAGGTTCGTCGGCTTGCATCAGTTCCAAATGCCAGTCGAGCATTTTCAAGCAGCCGTCGCCCATCTTGAGAATCTCTTTGCGGGATTGCTCGATCGCCAGCAGCGGCGTTTCCAAGATGCGGATGTCCAGATCCGTTAGACGCGGTTTTTCTTTGTAGGACAGCGACGGAATGATCCGTTCCAGGAAACGGACGATCGGTGTTAGGAACGGCATGAAAAGCAAGGTGTTGCAAACATTGAAAACGCTGTGTGTTGCCGCGATGGCTGCGACCGTATTGGGGAAGGTTTCTTTCCCATCGATCAAGACTGATTCAGCCACATCGACACCGACGATGCCTTGGATCAGTTGGATGTACCACTGGAAAATCAACGTGATCCAGAACACTCCAATCAGGTTGAAGATGACGTGAAAATAGGCAGCGCGTTTTGCGTTCGTGGTGGTTCCAAGAGATGCCAGGAAGGCCGTGATCGTTGTTCCAAGGTTCTCGCCCAAGATCAAAGCAGCTGCCGTCGGGTAGGTAATCACTCCTTGGGTCGCTAGCGAAATCGTGATGCCAAGCGTTGCCGAAGAGGACTGGACCAACGTAGTGAGCACGCAGCCGACGAGGGCGCATTTCAGAACACCCACGTAGGTGTCTGCCTGGAAACGGGCGAACCAGGCTTCGAAGTCAGGCATCTCTTTGATGATTGAACAAGCGTCCTTCATCACTTCGAGCCCAAAGAACACCATGCCGATGCCCATCGCAAACATCGCCCAATAACGCCAGCGATCATTGCGGGTAAACAGGTACATGAACGCTGCAAATCCCAGCAGCGGCAGCCCGTACTTGCCGATTTTCAGAACCAAGATCCAGCCGGTGATGGTCGTGCCGATGTTGGCTCCCATGATCACACCGGCCGCCTGTGACAGACTCATCACTCCGCTGTTGACGAATCCGACAACCATCACCGTGGTGATCGAGCTGGACTGGACGACGCAGGTCACGATGATCCCGACCGTCGTGGCGAACACGCGATGGTTTGTGACCGCACCGACCAAGCGACGCAGGCTGTTCCCAGCGACAGCTTGCATCCCGTCGGACATGTGCTTCATGCCCAGCAGAAAAATGCCGAGGCCGCCGGCTAGCTCGAAAATCATCTTGATCAGCGTGGAAGAATCCAAGGGTTTCCCGTCCCAAATCTTCAGAGGTGGATTGTTAAGGATTCATGAAGGGTGGCGATGCGGCGGGATTGTAACCTGACAAACCACTTCGGAGTTGCCGTCGGAGGAATTTCGCGACTTGTCAGAAGGGTTTCGGTGGCCCCAGGATGGGACTGTCACACGGAGATCAACCGCAACGCTCGTTGCTGCCGGTCCATCTGATTCGATGGGCTTTCGATACTTGAATCGCCCGTTTGCGCAGCCTCATTGGCGGGGCGGCGTCGAAATCGAATGCTTACTTCTCGGTTTGGTCGCCTGGATCAAGGAAACCCGTTGCCAACGGAGTTCACCAGGCACTTTGTGGCAGGAAGTTTCGTTGGGCCGGTGCTTCTCGAACATCTACCGCCGGTTCAGTGTGCCGACCGACACCACGTTTTCCAAAGCAATGGACAGGCTCGAAGTGCAGTTTCATACGCGCCCCAGCCGTGCCGCCAAGATTGCTTCGCTCGCAAATGAAGACAGTCAGCGTGACGCCCTCTTCATCTTTCTAAGGCGATCGATTCTCGCAAAACGCAGAGGCCATCTGAGATCTGCATTCAAGACTTCTCTGACTTCGCGTAGTCGCCGCGACTGAAGTATTTTTCGAGCCAAACGTATGCAACGATGAAGAAGTAGCGACTTCCCATCTCTCGGACTTTTAGTTTCGCCAGTCCAGTGCGGCGATTTCGCCAGGTGATAGGAATGACTGTCCATGAATAGCCGCGTGCGATGGACTTCAATGGCAGTTCGACAGTCAAATTGAAATGAGGCGAAAGAAAAGGCCGGCATCCGTCCAGAGTTGTCCGCCGATACGCCTTGAATGCGTTGGTGGTGTCGTTCAGTTTGATTCGGAAAAGGAAGCGAATCAGATGATTGGCGGTCCGATTTAAAAACAACTTCAGCCACGGGTAGTCGACGACGCCTCCGCCTTTGACGAACCGACTTCCAAATACGGCATCGAAACCTTCGTTCAACAGGTTCCAGTATCGGACAACGTCACGGCAATCATCTGATTCATCGGCCATCATGATGACAACAGCGTCACCTTCGGACTGATCAATTCCATGCCTGATCGCAAGCCCGAAGCCGTGTTCGCCAAGGTTTTGGACGGGCTTGAGTGCGGGGAGTGAATTTGCCATTTCGGATAGGATCGCCCAGGTCCTGTCTGAACTTCCGTCATCGACTACGACAATTTCGTGAGGTATCTCTTTGAGTCGCAACTCCAAATGCAGATGCTCGACACTAGAACGAATGCAGCCTTCCTCATCTCGAGCGGGAATGACAACTGAAAGAAGCTTCAATTGGTCCTCGCCTCTGTCCGGAGAACCACCTTCCAATTCAGGGCCGGGGATCGCTTGATTTTTTTGTTCTTCGGACACCGCGTTAAGCCATTTTGTTTCGCATTGATTCCATTGGTCAATCTATCGGAGGTGCTAGTTGATGGACAGGAAGAAGAATTCGTTGCAGTGCAGACGGTCAGGATGAGATGTCAAGCCAATCAGGATTTTGTTCTGCGTAGTCCGCAATTTCTGCGAAGATTTCCTCTTTCGTTGTTTCCGGACGCCATCCCCAAGTTGCTTTGGCGAGCGTATTGTCCAGTACCACCCAAGGGAGATCGAATGGTCGATTGGTGTGCTGAGATGCGACGGGGTGAATACCAAACCGCTTGTCGCACCAAGCGGTTAGTTGCTGCAAGGAGATCGCTGATTCGACTCCACCAGAGACGTTTGTGATCAAAGGCATCCCGCGAAGATCGGATTGCATTTGACGAGTAATGAGTGCCAGCAGGTCACGTGGATGAAGGCAGTCACGGACCTGATGCCCTAGAGCGTCGAAACCAGTGTAGTGCAGCGAACGACGGGCTTGATGACTGTGGATCCAGAACGCGATGATGCCTTGGTCCGGTCGTCCAAATTGTCCAGCTCCCGCCAAGATGCCGCAGCGATTGACCAAGCATGGAAATCCGAAAGTCGCCGCGTATTCAAGTGCGATCTGTTCGGAGGCACACTTGGTCGATCCATAAAGTGAGACGGGCGGAGTGGTGGAGAAACTTTCGCTGATGCCAGTTTCGGTCATTCCTTCGGGGAATGGCATCTTGGGAAAGTATGCACCGTCTCGGATTTCGATCGAAAGTTTCGCTAGTGGGTGGATCGAATAAACGCGACTGCTGCTTAGAAGAACAAGCCCGGCCTGCGAGCGTTTGCAAAGCTCCAGCACGTTGAGCGTGCCAATCAGGTTGTGTTCGACAAGCTGCCGGCTGCTCGTTTGGCCATCAACACCAGCCAACACGGAGGGTTTGGCTGCCGCATCGATCACCCAATCGATGTCTCCGATGCAGTCGAGGTCAGATGAGTTTCGTAGATCACCGTGCACCACGTTGATACCACGAGACATCAGATCGCGACGATTTAGGTCGCTACCTGGACGAGCGAGGTTGTCGATCCCGGTGATTTCCCAATCCAGGTCATGATCCACAGCCAGTTTGGCGAGCGTGTTCCCAACGAAACCACAGATCCCTGTGATAAAGACTCGCGTCGCCACTCGATTCTCCCAATCCAAAAAAACTTCGCAAAACCTTCCGAGCAACCGATCGCCTTGGATCCATCATAGTCTGCATGCGATAGCGTGGGCGATGCGGTTTGCTGAGTAAACGTGTCGGCACGGACCAGCGGTCGAACTGGGGTTCAATTCACGTGGATACAGCAACCATTGTTTGGCGTGGCAACCAGCCATCCCTTACTCGGCGAATTGTTGCTGCATGGTGTCGAGGAATTTTTGCAGTTGGTCGGCGGGCAGTTGGTTGATGCCGGCCGCGGCTTTGCGGCCGCCTCCGGTTGGGAATTGACGGACAAGTTCGTCGGCGCCGGTCTTGGTCGCCAGCGGGGCTCGAACGCTGACCAGGTAATCGCCCGATGGCAGTTCGCTCAGCAACGCGTGGGCTCGTTCTGGATTTTCGCGTGCGAGTTGATTGCTGTAGACGCCACTGACTCGACGTGAGAATGGATCGTTGGGGAACAGGAACGCTGCACAGGATTCGGTCGCCATTTTGGGCTCGATCGAGGCCGCTCGTTTCATGTCGCTGTCGAAACCATCGCGAAGGGTTTCGAAGGTGGTGTCCGATGCGATGAACTCAAACGGGTTCGCGTACGGTTGGACTTTGCGATACAAGTCGTCGGGAGCGAAGTAGAGATCGTCGAGTGTTCCGCCGTAGCCGTTGTAGTTGAGCAGCGTGCCGAGTTGTTCCAGTTCCGCGAGTTGCGAATCGTTGAGGTTCAATGGTGCGGCGGCGGACTTTGCCGCGTCGTGCAGGTTGTCGCCGTATAGAGCGGTGATCGCCCAGGGCAAGAATTGACCCTTGAGGAATCGATTGACGAGCAGTCCGGTGCACACGTCGCCGGCGGTGTCGATGTGCGTCGACAGCAGCGGCAAATCGGGGATGTCGCCGGCGAAGTGGTGATCGAAGTAGGTGACCGGAACATCTGCAGCCAGGATCCGCTGGAGTTCGTCGCGATTCTTGTCGAGCGAAATGTCGAGCACAGTCACGGAGTCGCCCGAGACCGCGGGGACTCGTTTGAGAAGGTTGATGTCTCGTTTGACGCCGGTTACCAGCGTGCTGTCTTTGGGTTCCGCCAGCCGCAGTTGATGCAGCGCGCAAATGCCATCCGCGTCGCCATTGAAAACGTCAAAGTGAGTCACGTCGTTATCTCGATCGGTGTGAGCGGATTGGTCCGAGTTTCGGTTCCATGGCTCCCGATTCTAGTTCCTGGCCGAGAAAGCGAAACGGTGCCACAGCGAAAGTCCGAATGAAGAATCAAACACCCGCTCGTTTGTGAATTCAACGAAATCAGTCGAGCGGTGAATACTCAAATGATCGGATCTCTGCGTTGCCGGTTCCTTCCGCATAAATCGCGGGGCGAAGGTAGGAGAAACTCCCCAGAACGTTGTGGTCGAATCCGGACAGCTCGAAAGTTCGCGAGCACTTGGTCCAGTTCTCGCCGTCTTCGCTGACGTAGAGATTGGCGGTTTGGTTGGACAGGGTGGCTCGCAAGAATCGAATTTTGTCACCTCGGACGCCACGGAATGGTCGTCGCGAATCGTTCAGTCGCATGATGACTCGGTCGCCTTGCACGGCGACGCCGGCGAAGCGGGCTTCGGAGTACCAGATTGAAAGTCCTAGTTCGACATCGGGATCACGTTCACCAAGTTCGATCCGAACGTCGTAGTTCTTTTCGGGCGAGATGACTTGCAGCGTTCGCATTCGATCATCGGGGTTTTCGAACCGAAAGCGTCCATCGCCGACTTGGTAAGACTTCAGCGCGTGAGCGCCGGTCAGTTGCCACTGCAGGCCAAGTTCGGAGGACTCAAACGAATCGTTCGATACCGGGCCGTTGAGGTGTTCGATGATCTTGGGCTCTTGCTTGGGATCACGTTTGAGTTTGAACCATCCGTCATCCGTCCACTCGATCGCTTCGATCAGCGTGTGACGTCCGTGTGGCAAGGCTCCCTTTTTGTATCCGTGGTAGACGACGTACCAATTGCCATCGGCGTCGTCGATGATCGTGCCGTGTCCTTTGGACCAATAGGTTTCGTTTCGCGACCAAGTGTGGACGACTGGATTGTGAGGGCTGTTTTCCCAAGGCCCCAGTGGCGACCGCGAGCGAGCCGATGTGACCATGTGGCTGGTCGCGGGACCGGCCGTGCCACCTTGCGCCGCGGTCATGTAGTAGTAACCGTCGCGAAAAATGAGTTTGGGTGATTCGAGGCAAAAGCATTCGACTTCCCAGTCGGCCGGGTACTGCCAGCCACGGTGCTTTTGTTCGGGATCGCCCGTGACTTTCAATCCATCGCGTGAAAGCGGAACGACATTGCCGTTGTGCATGTACAAGTAACGGTCGCCTTCGGGCGTTGCGATGTGGCCCGGGTCGATGCCGGGAACGTCGAGTTCGATTGGATCCGACCAAGGTCCATGAGGATCTTCCGCGGTGACGACGTAGTTCTTGCCGCTCGATGGAAAGTACAGATAGAACAGCCCATCGTGTTTGATCAAGTCGGGGGCCCAGACGGTGCCAACGTCTTGATGGAGGGCATTGGAAATCGGCTTCCAGTCGGTCAGGTTGGTGGAGTGCCAAATCGTCAGACCGGGATAGGTCCGGTAAGAACTGTGCGTGATGTAGAAGTCTTCGCCATCACGAACGATCGTTGGGTCGGCATGATCGCCGCCCAAAATCACGTGTAGGTTGCCGTCGGCGGGTGGTGCTGAGTTTGCGACAGCAAACGGGAACGCGAGAAGAAGACAAGCGGCGAGGATTGTTTGGGACTTCATGAGCGAGGGGAGTCGTGAGGCGGTGGGGAGAAAGCAGCGGTGGGGCGGTTGGATCGAACCAAGCGGTTGATTCGCGAAGCTGATTTTAGTTGTTGAATCAAAATGTCATTGGGAACGATGCCTGCACTCGCCATAAATCACAACTCGATTTTGAACTCTCACCGTCGCGAAACTTTTTGGCGAGGTGGGAATGTTGTGGCGGGAGAGTGCAACGCATTTTCGAAGGCACGGTCAATGTCGGTCGTTCGTGCGCCTGATTGAGATTTGTGCTTGGGAGGATCTTCACAAACCGAACTCGTCGAGTGAGATGGTTTGGAATTCCAGGTCCGCTCGCGAATATTCGTAGAGGATGCCGAGTTTGGTCGCGGCCTTGTGTTGGAATCACCAGCGTGCCGTCGGTCATGGTGCTTCCGTTGCCTGGCGCGGGAGCGAACAAGTACCACTTGGGATCCTTGAGTTGCTTGGTCCAGTTCTCGGGGGACGACCAAGTTTGTCCTCGTACTGGCGAACGCCGAATAAAGGGTCGAAAGCGATCTACAAGCGAGCAACCATTTCGGCAGAGCGACTGCCCTATGGTCGTCACAGCGAATCGACTGAAAAACAGTCCAAACTCAGCAACAGCGATATACTAGGTCGAGCGACGCCATTCATGCGTACGCGAGGGAGGGGCCGAGCATGGAGCATGGAGCATGGGCACTCTTGCCCGTCAGAGTCGGCCTAGACCACCAATCACAACCCGCAGCGTGAGTTTTGAAGTTGCGCTTTTTCGTTGAATGGCCAACGGCCTTTTTCAATATAGCCAGCGGGCAACGCCCCTGGGCCAGGAGAACACGGCCCCATTTTGGCCAAGGGCCATATTCAATCTTTAACGTGTGGGTTGATGTTGGCCGATGGCCAACTCATTTCCCCTTGTTCTCGATTCCTGGGGCGATGCCCCAGGCTACGATGATGAAGGCCTTTGGCCAACAAAACCGAATGCAAAAGCGCAGCTTCAAAAAGCGTGAGCGAGGGACGCCCCCAACTCCCACGACGGCCCCATCCGGGGCGAAACCCAGCTGTCAGCCACTATCTATTTTTCGACCCTCCCAAAGAGAGGGTGATGATAAACGCTCGGCAACACTGCATTTAAAAACTGCCCCACCTCGACGCGGGGCGAGAACCGTGACTTTCGAAAGCGAGCTTCCTTCTGAATCAGTTTTTGATCTTCGCTTTCTTCTTCAACTGGTTCAGCTTCTTCGTGCCGCCTTCGTTGACTTCGAAGATGAACTTGGCGAGGTCCAAGAACTCTTGTCGATCCTTCAGCATGTTGACGAGTCCAGGCGGCATGGTCGAGCTTTGTGACTCGAGTACGTCTTCCACATCATCGATTGGAATGGTGCGGGGTTTGCCCTGATCGGCTGCGATGCTGAGCGTGATCTTGTTGTCCGTTTCTTCGACCAAGAAGCCCGACAGGATGGCACCGTCGACCGTGATCACGTTCACGGTTTGGTAGCCTTCCAGTATCTTCTCGGACGGTTTTAGGATGGACTCGAGCAAGTGCTCGTGCGTGATGTCCTCACGAGATTTGGTGAGTTGAGGGCCAAGCTGGTAGCCTTCGCTGACATCGTGGCACGTCGCACAAGCGGTCTTGGAACCATAGAAGTAGCCGGCGCCTCGAATGGCGTCGCCTTTTTCAGTTGCGTCACGAACCAGATCGCTGAGTGATTCCGCGAGGAGTTCGTTTTCGAGCTGGTTGGTGGCGGGTTCGTCTTCCACCATCTCGGGACGACTGCCTTCGGGGAACGGATGCATCTCGATCAGTTCTTCGGGGCTGTAGAAGCGTTGGCGATCTTCGGTCGCGGCACGGATGCGTTTGACTTCGTCCGGTTTGATTTCGCTGGCGTCATTGCCCCAGCTGTTTCGGACGTACGTCAATGCGGCGGCGATTTCTGCATCGGAGAACATGTTCCCGATCGCGGTCATCGGGGGCACGCCTTGGGTCGGTTCAAAGACCTTGCCGCGAACGCGAATTTTTCCCCAGATGCCGTGCAGCGTGAGTTTGATCAGACGCTCGGAATCGCCGTTGACCCATTCACTACCAGCCAGTGGCGGGTAGATCCGAACGATGCCTTCGCCGTTGTCACGGTGGCAGGCGTAACAAGATCCTTCTTCAAAGAAGACTTGCTGACCCAGGTTGTAGGTCTGAGCAAACGTCTTGTTCTTGAACTTGTCGGACTTGGTTCGGTAATCCTTCGGTTTGGCGGCACCTTCCAATTTGCTGGCGAGCAATTGCTTGTATTCCACCAACAAGTTTTCTGGATCGAATTGCTTGTCTTCGATCAACTGTTCGACGTCTTCTTTGAGCAGCGGCATGGCACTGTTAAGAGCGTTGCGTATCCAGCGATCCGTTTTCTGGGAGGCGACCGTCAGCAACACTTCCGCTCCGCGTTTGCCACCCAACCATGAACCGGCCGAGAGAGCTTCCAAGCGAACGCGTGGGTGTTCGTCGGTCGCGGCGGTCAGCAAGTACGTCTCAGGTTGATCGAGCAAGTGCAGACAGTGCCGGACGACTCGAACCGCTGCGGAGCGGACGCGGTGGTCTTCAGCTTTCAGGCACTGATTGATTAGCTCGGTGGATGGTTCTTGGTGACCCCAGGTTGCCCAAAGAGCTTCGAGGACCAGGCGTTCGTTGTCAGCGTTGTCGCTGGCGAATTTCTTCGCCGCAGCGAGCACGGCTTGTTTGTCACGACCGCGAAGTTCGAGATGCGAACGTTTGCGAGCGTTGAGTTCAGGCAACTTCATGTTCTCGAACAGTTGCTCGATGTCAGCACCGGCAACGGTTGGCGGTTCGACCAGGTCGCGGTCCGAATGAGTGATGCGATAGATGCGGCCGTACTCTGAGTTCCGCATCGGGTCACGAGCGCTGTGTTGCATGTGACCGATCAGCGTGTTGTGCCAATCGATGAAGTACAGGCTTCCGTCGGGAGCGACTTCCAGGTCACAAGGACGGAAGTTGCCATCGGAAGACTGGATCAAGTCTTGGCGGAATTTGCCTTTGATCTCAACGCCGTCTTCCACCGTCTTGTACTGCTTGATTCCCAGGAAGCCAATTGTGTTGGCGTACATGTAGTCGCCTTGAACTTCATCGGGGAAGTGACGGCTGTAGAGAAACTCCGAGCCCGATGTTGGACGAGCATGGTGTTCGTAATTGAACTTCGAAACCTTTGGAATCTCTTTTGAGTGCGGGACCTTCATCGAGTAACCGAGCATCCAGTACTGCGAACCGCCGGAGGCATCGTTGACGAACGTTTGACCATATTCGTCGTGAGCGACGCCCCACGGGTTGGAAACATCGGACTGCATCACGCGTTCGACTTTCCAAGAGCTTGGATCGAAACGCCAGACGCCTCCGTCGGTCATGCGTTCGGGACCCCAGGGGGTTTCGACCTGCGAGTGCAGGAAACGACCTTCGCACATGTAAATGCCGGCACCGTGGTCGACATCAAATGCTGAGATGGCATGGTGAGTGTCGTGCGGATCGAAACCGTCGAGCAAGTATTCCATCTTGTCGGCGTGGTCGTCTCCATCGGTGTCCTTCAGCAGAACCAAGAAAGGTTCTTGTGAAAGGTAAACGCCTTCGGGAGCCAGTTCGAAACCGATAGGCATGTGCAAGCCATCGGCAAAGACCGTTTCCTTGTCGGCTCGTCCGTCGCCATCGGTGTCCTCGTAAATGAGGATCATGTCGTTGGGTTTGGAGTTGCCTGGTTTGTAGTGCGGGTAGCTGGGCAGGGTCGAAACCCACAAGCGGCCTTGATTGTCAAAACGCATCTGGGCAGGGTTGCCCAGGTTCGGGAAATCCTGCTCGGAAGCAAACATCGAGACTTCGTAGCCTTCGGGCAACGTGAAAGTCTTGAGAGCTTCTTCTTCGCCTTTGAGGTAGTCCGGGTTGCCGTTCTTCTCGCTCATGCGGAAGTTCGTTTCAACTGACGACAGAGGCCGGGTGATCGAGTCATCGACTTCCAGCGTCGACGATTTGCCTTGAGCGATGGCCCAAATGTTTTGGTCACGCAAGACCGTCATTTGGCGGATCTTTTCGATTTCTTCGGGGTAGTTGAAGTTGCCGTAGGGAGCCCAGCGACGACCGTAAGCGTGCACGCCGTTGAGCATGCGGAAGTCATTGCGCCAGAACCACGCTTTGTCTTGGACGGCTTGGTGCAACAGCGAATCGGCGGGGGCGACACCGGAGTCGGCACCGAACAATTGCTGCATGATGACGGGAGCGAGTTTGCGATAACCTGCTTCGGACAGGTGCACGCCGTTGATCGTCAGCGGTTCGTCGGAGGTTTGGAACCACTGCGAGGTGGGTGTGTAGAGATCGATGAAGCCGACGTGTTTTTCATCGGCGACCGCACCGACGGCATCCGAGTACGCCTTGAGGATGGCGTTTCGCTCGTCCGCGTTGGGGAGATTGAACTCGGGGTGTTGCTCCATCGCGATCGGAGTGGCCAGCACCAAACGAGGTGGTTTGGATGCGTCACGTTCGTAGGATCGTGAAAGGGTGTGATCGACGAAGGCACGCAGTTCGTTTTTGAAATTTTCGACCCCGTCCATGCCGTCGAAGGATTCGTTGAACCCAAAGAAGGCAACGATCGTGTGTGCTTGGACAATGGTCAGCCATTCGTCTGGTTTGGGATAATGGCCTTCGCCGTAGTGGGCTTGGATTTCAGGTCGGAACTTCTCAGCACCGGGAAATGCCCACGGGTCTTTCTTGCCGGCTTCGGGGCGGTAGGCGGGCGTGTGGCCCGGGAAGCCCATGTTCCGGAAGGTCAGTTGTTTGTCGGGGAATTGTTTGTAGAGAGCTGTTTCAAACGCATTGAACAACTCCATTCGCGAGGCCAAGCCGTTGCCGAGGAAGGCAATCGTTTCGCCTTGGGATGGTTTCAGTGGCAGCGAGGTGGCGGGCACATCTCCATCGACTTCGACGGGTTGCAGGTATTCCGGACGGACTCGTTTGGTTTGTTGAGTTTCATTGTCCGTGACGGTCGTGATGACTTCGGGGCCGACGGACTCGTCAGCGGACTTGTCATCCGCGTGCGACCGCGACAGTCCTCCGGCGAGGAGGAGAGTTGCACAAGCGAGGCCAACGCGAGTCAGTTTTGACGTCGAAAGTCGCAATTGATTTGCTGGTGGTCGCAAATTGTTTTTGGCTAACAGTTTCATTTTGAGGCAGGTTCTTAGCAGCGAGTTTTGCTCGCCGAAGAAGGTGAGAGGTGGGGAGGTGGGTGAACGTCGTATTCTAGTTCATCGCCCTAGCTTTTGGATCATCGAAGGCGGCGGTAGTCCGATGATTTGTCGCATTTGCCGTGTCCATCGAGCGTGGATGTCTATGGAGTGAGCCGGCGTGCTCGATCGATTGCAATCGATCCTGGTTGCTCAGAAGGCAAGAAGCCATCCGACCAAACGGATGTGGGAAACCACCGTTCGGTGGCGGCAGGTCTCGATCGCTGCACGCTCGGCCTGTGTTCTATCCCGCGAACACATTGGCTGGACAACTGGAAGCCTCCGCAACTGAAGAGATACATCGCCAAATTGCAACACCGTGCAGATGGAGCCAAGCAGTCGGCTCGATGGGTGTTGCTGGAACTCGAAAGAAGGTTCCAGCGGCGGCGGAATTTCTGCATCATCCGAATGGCAAATTTGATTTTGGCATTCGGAGAACATGTGTTCGTTGGAGAAGTTGGCCAACTGCTTGGTCAAACATCGAGCATCCGGCCGGTGACTGTTGAAGTCACCGGCCAAAGTGCAACAATACGATCCTCGTGATCAGGCTTGGTTCAGTTTGGGGGAACCTGATTCGACAACGAAGGAAGTGCGAGCGAATGTTTTGCCGCCTGGTTTCAACACATCGTCGACAACCATGTAGTCGGACTTCCAGCTATCCGGCGTGACGTCGCAGCGGATGTAGCCGCGTTCGGCGTTGTGCCATTTGACACAAGCGTTTTCTGCCAGCACCGCGTCGAGGTTCTTGGGTTTGTCCGGACCGTTGCCTCCGCTGGATAGCGAAGTCGCAACAAACTCAGTGGCAACGAGACCTTGTTCCGTTTGCCGGTCGTCAACGCGAAGTTCGTTGGCCCAGTTGGAGTGAATGTCGCCGGTCAAGACAACAGGATTGCTGACTTGTCGGTCGCGAATGTAGTTCAGTAGTTCCATCCGTTCGTGAGCGTAGCCGGGCCATTGATCCATCGAGAATTGAGGATCATCAGGATCGCCGGAACGGTTGACCATTCCCATCATGACTTGTTGTGCCAGTACGTTCCAAGTGGCGGTTGATCGGATCAGGTTGCGAGACAACCATCCGCGTTGCTTCGTTCCCAACATCGATTGAGTTGGATCCAAGGCGGCGTCGTTCAGTGGGCTCTTGCGATCGTCATTGGGTTGGTCAGTTCGGTACTGACGGGTATCCAGAATCGAGAACTCGGCCAGTCGTCCAAATTGGCCGGAGCGATACAAACGCATGTCGCTGCCACGAGGAATCTGACGCAAGCGAAGCGGCATCATTTCGTAATAGGCTTGGTAGGCGTTGGCTCGACGCGAAAGGAACGAGAGTGAGTCGACGCCTGACTCTTCTGAAATGTCGCAAGCACAGTTGTTGTCAAACTCATGATCATCCCACGTCAGCCACCAAGGACATTGAGCGTGCATGTTTTGCAGCAATGGATCCGATCGATACTGAGCGTGGCGGACGCGGTAGTCACCCAGTGACATGATTTCAGAACCATGGTGAGTTCGGACTTTTCCATTGCGACCGGCTTCGTATTCGTAGATGTAGTCGCCTAGGTGAAAGACCATGTCGACGTTGTCGGCCGCCATTTGCTCGTAGGCGGTGTAGAGACCTTGTTCGTAGTTCTGGCATGAGGTGACGGCAAAGCGAACTTTGTCGGGCAGCTGGTGCGGCAGTGGCATGGTGCGGGTGCGACCGATCGTGCTTTCAGCGTCGCCGCATCTGAATCGGTACCAGTACCATCGGTCGGACTCGAGTTGGTTCAGTTCGACGTGGACGGAGTGACCCAGTTGAGGTGTGGCCAGTTGAGTACCGGATGCAACGACGTTTCGCATCGAGTCATCCGTTGCGACTTCCCAGGTCACCTCGACGTTTTGGGCCGGCATGCCGCCATCGGGAAGCAACGGCGACGGTGCCAGGCGAGTCCACAACACCATCCCGCGATGATCGGGGTCTCCGGACGCGACGCCTAGGCTGAACGGGTTGCTTGAGAACGAGATCTTGGCGTCGGCCCAGGCGTGTTGGGTCGATAGCACATAGGCGGGCAGTGCGCCGGTGAACGCGAGGAACCGCCGACGATTCCAGGCGGCGGAAGAGACTCGATCAGCGTGGGTTGGTCGTGACATGGGTGGCTCGGTGTGTGTCAGGCGGGATCGGCAAAACGAAAATCAAATGGCATCGCGTCAGCCGGTGAAGACAGGAAGGCAATTTCGATCGCCCCCGCAGGCTCTGGCGGCCATTTTGCGGGAAGTGTATCGACCGCTCATTTTGAACCAATGTGATCCGCGGTTGCATGCTTCGATTTCGGGAAAACTTCACAAATTCGGTCGATGGCTTTTATGAACAAACCATGAAGTTTGTCGTTTGGTGCAAAACAGCGAGATGCGTTTGAACACAAATTCGATACTCTGTCGCGAAATCGGCAGTGGGCGATCAGGCGTCCCACAGCCGTGTTCTATCCAAGCCAGTTTCAATGGATCGGCTGGGCTGATCTGCCTCCATACGATCCCTTTCCGATAGGAGTGGTCTGCATCGTGACCGATCGCAATCGTCGACAATTTCTCAGCGACAACTTTTCCGCCTTGGGTTCTTTCGGTGTGACCGCGGCTTTGGCCGGATTGGGGCAACGTGTGGTACGAGGCGAGCAGCCCGACGCCGTATCAACTTTGCGACCCACATCAGATGACACGACGGGGTTGCCGCTGTTGCGATTGCCGGAAGGGTTCCGCTATCGCACGTTTGGTTGGACGGGTGACATCATGGCCGATGGAATACCGACCCCGGCCGCTCATGATGGGATGGGAGTGATCTCTGGAGAGGGCGATGTGTTGACGCTTTGTCGCAACCACGAAATAGGCGACGACGGTCGAGCGATCGCGATCAAATTGGGGCATGCCTATGACAGTCGAGCTCAAGGCGGTTGCACCGAGTTGCGGTTTGACAGTGCCAAAGGGGAATGGCTCGACAGCCGTGTGGTGTTCTCCGGATCCAGTCGCAACTGTGCCGGTGGCGTGACGCCGTGGGGAACTTGGCTGACCGCTGAAGAGACCGTGTTGGGACCTCTCGATGCCGACCACTACAAGGCCGACAAGGTTCGCACGTTCGAGAAGACTCACGGTTGGGTCTTCGAAGTCGGCCACACCGATGACGATGGCAATCCGGTGCCATTGAAAGACATGGGCCGCTTTGTTCACGAAGCCGTTGCGATCGATCGAAACAGCGGCATCGTGTATCTCACGGAAGATCGTTCGACGTCGGGCTTCTATCGTTTCTTGCCCAACACGCCTGGCAAGTTGGCCGATGGAGGACGCTTGGAAATGGCGGAAGTCGTCGGTCAGTCTGACTTGCGTGGCGGTTTCCAAAACGGTACCCAGTTCGATGTGCGTTGGCACTTGATCGATGACCCAACGCTGGCTCACAGTCCTGAGTCGCTGAAGAACGTTTCGAAAGAAGGCGAAATCGGTGATGAGTTGGGTGTCTTTCGGCAGGGGCAGGCGAAAGGTGGCTCGGCGTTCTCACGCCTCGAAGGGTGCTGGTTCGGCAACGGCGTCGTGTACTTCGACGCGACCAGTGGTGGTGCGGCGAAGGCGGGCCAAATTTGGCAGTTCGATCCAAAGCAGCAAACGTTGACGTTGTTGTTTGAATCGCCCAGCAAGCCAACCTTGAACATGCCCGACAACCTATGTGTCAGTCCTCAAGGTGGTTTGGTGCTGTGCGAAGACAATGACTACGGAGCCAACGAGTATCCGCAACGAGCGTTCACGCTTTCGCAAGATGGACGATTGAAGTTGTTGGCGGAAAACAACGTTCAGCTCCATGGAGAAAAGAACGGCTTCCAGGGTGACTTCCGAACCAAAGAGTGGGCCGGAGCGACGTTCAGTCCCGATGGGAAATGGTTGTTCGTCAATTTGCAAAGCCCCGGTATTACCTGTGCCATCACGGGACCCTGGAAAGACGCCTTCGCCTGAGTTCCCGGGCGCGGCGAGCTGGGGATCGGTCCAAAGGTCGAATGGTTGATACCGGCTGGTCTCGTTAGCCGGCAAATCAGTTGTGTCGTTTTCTTCCTCCTTTGAGGACGGCAATGTTTGTCGAAACTCCATTTCGGCGGCGGAGGTGGATTTTCGCGCTTTTTGGCCTTCGGGGGACCCCAAGACGGTGTATTCTGCGATCTCTTCATGGTTTTTCACCTTGAACATCGTAAGCATCAGAACAACGAAGTTTCCCAGGTTTGCGACACCATTTTGCGTGTTGCCGAGGTTCTTTCGGGGGGGTGGGTGGCGTTTGCGGTCGTCTGTGGTGAATGCATCGACACATTGCAAACAGGCACGAGGCAATGAGACGAACGACACAGCCGATTGGCAGCAAAAGTGGCGAGATCGCAGACGACTTAGCGAAGCCATCGCGATCTGGATTCACGTTGGTTGAGTTGCTGGTCGTTATTGCGATCATTGGAATGCTGGTGGGGCTGTTGTTGCCCGCGGTCCAGGCGGCTCGCGAAGCGGCACGACGGGCCGATTGCAGCAACCGATCACGTCAGCTCGCCTTGGCGATTCACAATTACCACTCGGCATTTCGCAAGTTGCCAAGAGCGTGGTGGTTGGAGACTCCACCGAAGGCGTTCAACGGTGGCAACTGGATGATGTCGATCTTGCCACAGCTGGAACAACAAGGGCTGTACGACCAAATCGATCAAAGCATCTTGCCGGTCGATCAACTCAGCTCCGACAACGTGGCCGCTTTGCAAACGCCGATGTCGATGTTTATCTGTCCTTCCTCGCCCGGTGGAATTGAGTCACGGCGTTACTTGTTCGATTCCAATCCGGCCGGATTGCCATTCACGGCGACGAATTTAGCCCCGGCGGATTTTTCCCCGACCACGGGTGTGCGTGGAACGTATGCGAACTTCGCCTATGGCGCGACACTGAGTGGCGGCCGCGAAGGTGCTCTTCAGGTTGTCAGTGCAATTTTCGGTGGCGACCAAGACGGCCGTTTTGCCGACATCTTGGATGGATTGTCTCACACAACTTTGTTTGGTGAACGCACGGGCGGCAACGTGGTTTACAGCGCTGGTCGCGAAGACCCGGTTGCCACCGCCGCATTGATCGGCGTCGAAGGCGGCGGTTGGGGAGATCTGCTCAACGGCGAACACTGGCTACAAGGTTCTTTGCGAAGTGGATTGAGTTGGCCTCCGGTTGGTGGACCCTGTGCGATCAACTGCACCAATGCTCGAGGGTTCGGGTTCCACAGCTTTCACTCAGGCGGTTGTCACTTTGCATTCGCTGATGGCTCGATTCGCTTTATCAACACCAGCATTGAACCGCTTGTGTTTTCGTCCAACATCACGCGACGTGGCCGGGAAGTGATTGCTGAAGATGGGATTTAGGATGTTGAAACGGCGAAGGGTTGCAGCTGTGGGAATTTGTCAGCAGTTGAGTTTGGTGTTGTTGATCGGGCTGATGGTTGGTTGCACCAGCAAGAAGCCTGACGATGGAATGGTTCCGGTGAGCGGCGTTTTAGAAGTGGACGGCCAGCCTGCGGTCGGCGTCGTCATTGAGCTGCATCCTCAATCCAATGCACCGTCGCTGGCAAAGGGGATCACATCGGAAGGTGGGCAATTTGAAATCAGCACGCTGACGCAAGGTGATGGAGTGAAACCGGGGACGTACGATGTCACCTTCGTATGGAGCGAGTTCAACATTGTGACGCGTTCTCAGGAAGGCGATCGATTGAACGGTCGCTACTCAAAACCTGACCAGTCATCCATTCAGTGGACGGTGCCGGACGGAGACTCTTGGGACGCCGGGACGATTCAGTTGTCCAGCAAAAAGTGATCGCATTCAAAATCGACGTCGTTGGCGTCGAATTCACTGAGCGGCTGCGATCACCATCAAGAACAGCAATGCCAAGGCAACCGCACCGCAGATCGTGAGCACGATTTTCGCAGTGGAGTAGGGGGCGGTTCCTGTCAGGTCCTGCGAGTTTTGCCCGCTGATGACGACTCGGTAGAGCTGATCGTGATAGCGATACGCCATGACATAGGCGGGCAGTGACAAACGCCGGGTGGTCAGACCTTTGACAACGGTTTCGACGTGAACGTTTCGAAAGCTTGAGCCTGGAATTTGGGTTCCCTCAACGTGCTTCTTTGCCATCAAACGCAACGCGTCACGGACTTGACGTCGTGCCTGAGATCGTTGCACATCAAATTGCTCTCTCGTCACACCGTCTTCGAGGTTGGGAGTCGCTCGTGCGGTGCGAAGATCCAGTCGCTGGCTGACGGCAACCGCTTCCGCTTGCGAGAGTCCACGTGATGCGGACACGAGAATGTTTTGAAACACCACATCGGTTTGACCAGAGTGAGGTGCCCAGCTTGATCGTCGTGAATTGGCGTTGGAGTCTGCCGCCCAACTGATTTTGCACTCGGTGTCGAAGACCCATGCGACCCAGTACAGCGGATGCAGGTCATCGACGTGGGAAGCGGAGGTCAGATCGCTGGGGCGGAACCAACCGAGTGAACCGAGCCATTGCCGGAGAGCACGCTGAGCATCATCGGGTGTCAGCATGAAGGGCAGATAGGCTTCGGTTTGTTCCATCGGGTCGACGATGGTTTCGATCTCAACGATTCCATCGCAGAACGAACATCGCGGGGCTTGATGCTCTGGATCAAACGCGACCGCAGCACCGCAACCCTTGCAACGTAAGATCTTCGCAGCGACTTGCTGTTTTGCGGTTTCGATTGGAGGGGACGATTGACCACAAATCGAGCAGCGCAGGTCGCCGTGTTCGAGCGGCGTGTCGCAGCGAGAGCAAACAGAAATGATTTCAGGCATCGTCAACTCACTGCATGGCGGAAAGAAGAACGATGGCGGCGATGAACAGCAGCACGGCTCCGACGACCAATGCGATTTTGGTGGTCGATGTGGGCACGCTGCCAGCGACTCGCCCGGTTTGTCCATTGACCAAAATTTGCACCGGAGGTTGGTTCTCGTCGTAGCGGACGGCAAAGCACCAGATGGGCAGAAGCACGAGGTCGATCACTTCGCGAGAGAGTTGTGTGCGATGTTCCAGGTTCCGATGGGAATCACCGGGCATGAAGTGTTTCAGTTGCGAACCGACTTTCGCGATTGTTTCGCCATGTGCCAACTGAAAACAAGTCGCTTGGTCTTTGGAGGGGAGTTCCGCAAGCCAACCGGTGATGATCGATGGCGAATACCGACGAAGGGCTCGCAAATCAAACGGTTCAATCGCTTCCAGTGAATCGTTGTCGGTGCCTTTGGATGCGGTCACAATCACGTCCAGGACATAGCACGAATGTTGCCCGGTCAGGTTCCGCCATTCGGTTTTGGTGACGGTTCGAGTTCGTGTGACACTTTTGCCATTGGAATCGGTCGTTGTGTAGGTTTCCGTTTCCGTGTAGTTCTCACCGATGCTGGCGGAATACTGGGTATCGGCAACGGCGCCATACAAGTACGCTGGCAGATAAACTCCACGCGTGCAGTCTGGTGCGGCTCGTTTGAAATCGGAGCGAGCGAACCAGTGGGCTCGGCCGATCCATTGTTTAACCAGCTGTGTGGCTCGTTCTTGGTCCACAACAAAGCCAATCGCGAATGTCGGCGTGGGGCGGTTCTTTGACGGAGGACGCTGGATCACCGATGGTGAGGCACAGTACGGGCAAATCGTCGCCAGCATGCCCGACAGACCCGTCAACGCAGCACCACACGATTGACACGCAATCTCCTGCAGTTCAGGTTCGGTCGTCATTTCCGCGGTGGGCATTCCGGATGGGGCTCGCTTTGTCTAAGACGGTCATCGGTGAAGAGGTCGCCAGTGAACAGGCTCGTTTTATCCCGGATCGGGGCGCACGACGCCTGCTTTGATAGCAACAAAAATGGAATCAATCGACACGTGAGCTCTCCAGGTGTCGAGGTCGGCTAGGGACGGAAGGTGTACATGCTTATGGCGGTTCATCAGTGCTTTCGCGAATGAAAGCTTGACGAACAGCCTGAGAGGATACACTCAAAAGGAATCGCGGTTTTCGAACCGGTCAATGGTCCATCCGGTGCGATGGATCAGCGGAATTGACCAAACCGCGAAGATGGATTTCAATTCCTTTTCTGACAAGGATGACAATCTGAGTAAGTTCCACTGGATAGGGAGCGGAAGAGTTTTTAGCTTCCGCTGGCGAGCTGTGTCCCTTGTCTCCGCATTGGAGTGGAAAACAGTCGGTGACATCGACGCATCGTGGCCCGTCTTGGTGACGCCGCCCAATTCGAAGCGTTCTTTCACGCGAGGATGGAAGCACGGGTGAATTCGACCGCAACGACCGAAAATCAACGAAGCCTGACTCGCAGTTTGGTCAATCCACTCGCGGTTGCCGTGGTGATGATCGTGCTGATCATCAGTGGGGTGATCGCATTTCACAACATCCGTGAATTGCAGGAAACGCGACTCAAAGTTGGTTTGACGCTGAAGGTTTTGGCGTCTTTAGCGGAGATCGAGGGCGCCGTGATGGATGCCGAACGTGGGCAACGGGACTACTTGATCACGGGCGATCAGCGGCATTTGGAACCTTTCGAGGAAGCTGTCAAGCGCACGACGCAGAGCCTTGATCAATTCGAGAAGCTGACTCAAGACCATGCGGTCCAGCGAGCCAAGTTCGACTTACTTCGGGACAATGTCGAAGATCGAATCACGCATCTCAATGCGGTGTTGGATATTCGAGCCGAAGAAGGTCCCGAAGCTGCTCGCGACGCCGTGATCCTGAATTTAGATCAGAACTTGATGGGGAAGATCGACGATCTGGCGATCTCGATGCGAAAGATCGAAGAGGATCTGTTGGTTGTCCGCGAAGCAATGGCGACGCGAGCTTATCGCAGCGGGATTGTAACCTCGGTTTCGTCCACGTTGATCGGTCTGATTCTTGTCGGCAGCGTGCTGTATCTGCTGGAACGCAATCGCCGGAAGGCAGAACGGGATGCGTTGATGTTGAACGCGACTCGGGAGCGAGTTCAGTTGGCGTTGGATGCGGCGGAAATGGGAGCTTGGAATATCGACCCCGAGACGAGCGCCCTTCAAACCGACGAACGCTATCGCCGAATTCACGGTGTCGAACAGAAGGAAATGACGTTCGAGGATTCTTTGAAACGGATTCACCCGGATGATCGAGCAAGGGTTCGGCAAGCGGTGCGAGCATCGATGTCACCGTTGGACCCCTCGCCTTATTCGGTTGAATACCGTGTCGTTCACCGGGACGGTTCTATCCGTTGGGTATCGAGCAAGGGGATCGCTCGGGCTAGCCGACGCCGCGGCAAAGCGGTGTTGACCAGTTTCGATGGAACGGTCGCGGACGTGACCGAACGCAAACGCCAAGAGGAACGTTTGCAACGAAGCGAGCAAATCGCGTTGGCGGCCAATCAATCCAAGAGCGAGTTCTTGGCCAACATGAGCCATGAGATTCGGACTCCCATGGCGGCCATTCTCGGTTACGCGGATGTCTTGCTTGGCCACTTGGAAGACCCCGACAATCGCAATTGCGTGATGATCATCAAGCGCAACGGCGAGCACTTGTTGTCGTTGATCAACGACATTCTCGACTTGTCTCGCATCGAGGCTGGCAAGCTCAGCGTGGACGCGGAGTCGGTTCCGTTGCCGCGATTGGTGGGCGACATCCAGTCTTTGATGCAGGTCCGTGCGGACGAGAAAAATGTCGACTTCCAAGTTGAGTTCGAAGGTCGCGTTCCACAATCGATCGAGACCGATCCAACTCGCCTGCGTCAAGTGTTGATCAACTTGATTGGCAACGCGATCAAGTTCACCGACGAAGGCAAGGTGAGATTGAAGGTTCGCTTCATGAAAGGTGCCGATCCTCCGGTCGTTGAGTTCTCGATTGTCGACACCGGAATCGGTATCAGCAAAGAACAGCAGGACCGATTGTTCAAGCCGTTTTCGCAAGGCGATGCCTCGGTGACGCGAAAATATGGTGGCAGTGGCTTGGGGCTGGCTATCAGTCAACGATTGATCGAGATGATGGACGGCGAGATGTCGCTGGAAAGCGAGCTCGGTGAAGGGTCAACGTTCTTTGTCCGGTTGCCCGTTCATTCGGTCGAAGGCATCGAGCTGGTGACACCCGATTTGGTCAAACAACCATCGCGTCCGGAGGAGTTGCTCGCGGAAACTCCGAAATTGGACTGCCGCGTTTTGGTGGTCGATGATCGCAGAGATGTTCGCCACATCAGTCAACACTTCCTCGAAAAAGCGGGAGCGAAAGTTGACACGGCAGAAGATGGTCAGCAAGGCGTGGACGCTGCCATTCAAGCTCGTGACTCGGGGCATCCATACGACTTGATCGTGATGGACATGCAGATGCCCGTCGTCGATGGGTTACAAGCGACTGCGCTTCTGCGTTCGGCGGGGATTGATTGGCCGATCATTGCGCTCACCGCCGACGCGATGAAAGGTGACCGAGATCGATGTCTCAACGGCGGGTGCGACGACTATTTGTCAAAGCCAATCGACCACATCAAATTGGTTAGCATGGTCGCCAACTACACCCAAGAAATGGATGTGAGCGAGTTGGTTGAACGTCGCTATTTGCGAGCCAATCAATTGCAACAAAAGATCGAACGCGAAGGCCGGGCACGATCTTGATTCAGAAGCTGCGTTTGCGTCCAGTTGGTAGATCAACAAGGCCTACAAGAACGCGTTGACCAGGGCAGCCAAGGCGGCACCGGTGAGCGGCCCCAGCACGGGAACCCAGGCGTAGGCCCAATCGCTCCCTTGTTTTCCCTTGAGCGGTAGCAAGGCATGAATCAATCGCGGACCGAGGTCACGGGCTGGGTTGATCGCGTAGCCGGTGGTTCCGCCCAGCGACAAACCGATGCCGAACACGAGCAAGCCGACGGGAAGCAAACCAATCGAGCCCAGTCCGAGCACCGGGTCCGTGTCGACCGGTTCCGGTCCAGAGCTGAAGCCGGGAGCGACCATCAAGAAGATAGGCAAAATCAACGCGAAGGTGCCGATCATTTCGCAGACAAACGCTTGTGGAAGTTTGCGAATGCTCGGTGCGGTGCTGAAACAGGCCAGCATGCTATCGGGGTCATCTGACGCTTCGCGAAAATGTTCGCGGTAGAAGACATAGACCAGAACTGCTCCGGCCATGGCACCCAACATTTGAGCCCCGATGTACCCGCCACTATCGAGTAGGCCGAACTCTGTGTCGGCCCAGTACATCGCGAATGTGACGGCTGGATTCAGGTGTGCGCCACTGAATTCGCTGGCGCAGAACGCTCCGATGAAAACGCCGATGCCCCATCCTGCGGCAATCACAATCCAGCCTCCGTTGTTCCCGTTTGTCTTTGGCAGAACGACGTTCGCGACCACTCCATTGCCAAACAAGATCAGGAACATCGTCCCAACAAACTCTGCGACGTACGGATGCATGGTTCCACCTTTCTTCAGTTTCAATGTGACTGGCAAGACGCTGGAACGCGAGGGTTTGGTAGCCAATCCGCTTCAGCTCCAACGGTTCACTGAATGAGAGGGGGCCTCCGATTATCGGTGAACTGGCACTAACCTAACGTTTGGCCGCCATCGACGGGGAGCAGTTGGCCGGTTGTCATGCTGGTTCCCGTCGCAAAGAACAGCACCGCGTCGGCGATGTCTTCTGGCTGAGATGCCTTGGGCAGTGGGTAATCCGCGACCATCTCCTCGAGGTCCCAATTGGGATTTCCCTGTCGAATCCAACGGCTGTCGATTGGGCCGGGGCACACGGCGTTGACGCGAATTTTTGGGGCGAGAGATCGAGCCAGCGATTTCGTGAGCGTGTTCAAGCCACCTTTGCTGGCACAATACGCGATCGAGGAACCTGAACCGGTGATCCCCGCGACGGAGCTGACATTGACGACGGAGCCACCGTCGCCTTCGCGAAGCAATGCAGCGGCGGCCCGTGTGACAAAGAAGGGACCTTTCAAGTTCACGCCGAGAATGCGGTCCCACATCGGCTCGGTGAGCGTTTCGAGATCGGAATGTTCAATGAACTCGGTAGTTGCCGCGTTGTTGATCAGGCAATCCAGTCGTCCGAAGGTTTCGCCAATCTGATGGACCATCGCGCGGACATCTTCATCGACCGAAACATCGCATCGGACCAACATGGATTTCACGCCGAGGTCTTCCACATCGGCGGCGGTTTGTTTGGCCTCCGCCTCGCTGCGTGAATAGTTGACGACAACATCGTGACCTTGCCGGGCCAGTCCGATCGCACAGGCTCGACCCACACCGGTGGCTGCGCCGGTGACCAAAGCAACGGGACGTGATGAAGAAGACATCGAGAACTCGGTGGGAATCGAAGAAGGCAGTCGAAATCAAACGGATCGCTGAACTACAGCGTCGGCAATGAAGCTTTGGGCGGTGCCGAAGCGGCTTTCGCGGCCAGGTTGCGAACCAACGAGCGAGCGACTTGGTCGAACGGTGCGCGGGCACGATGATCGTTCGCGAGAACCTCGGCCAATTTGCCCGCGTCACCGGCTTCGCGAAGTGTGATATCGATTGGCAATCCGCCCAAGTAAGGAACGGTGAGTTCTTCGGCCTTGTCGCGAGCTCCACCACGACCAAAGATGTCGTAGGTCTTGCCGCAATCCGGGCAAGTGAAGCCGCTCATGTTTTCGACCATGCCGGCGATCGGAATGTTGACTTTGCGGAACATACTGATGGCTTTGACAGCGTCCAGCAAAGCGACTTCCTGCGGGGTGCAAACCACGACGGCACCCGTGATCGGGATCGCTTGCGAAAGCGTCAACGCGATGTCGCCGGTGCCCGGTGGCATGTCGATGACCAAGTAATCCAGTTCGCCCCACGATGTGTCACGCAGGAATTGTTGAATCGAACCGTGCAGCATCGGACCACGCCAAATCACGGCCTGGTCAGGTTCCAGCAAGAAACCCATCGACATGACCGGCATTGCACCTTCGGTTTCGGGTGGGACTCCTGATTCGCCGTTGGGGCCGAGCCGAATCGGTTCGATTTTCTTGTCTTCGGAGATCGCTGGACGACCTGACAATCCCAGCAAATGCGGGACGCTGGGGCCGTAAACGTCCGCGTCCATCAGGCCAACGTTGGCACCCAACCGACGAAGCGTCAAAGCCAACGATGCCGCCACGGTGCTCTTGCCGACGCCACCTTTGCCGCTGCCGACCAAGATCACGCTTTTGGCTTTCAAGCCGACCTGACCCAGTCGAGCTGGCGGGCGAGCGTGAACTGGCGTTTGCACCTCGATCGTTTTTCCAGGTGCCACGGTCAGGGCCAAATCGCGAATCGTGTCCGCGATCTCATCGGCGATGGGTTGGCAGTGGGATGTGATTCCGACGGACATTTTGACCGTGTCGCCATCCAGCGTGATTTCACCCAATTGCCCGGTGCTTTGGATCGGTCGTCCGGTTTCAGGATCCGGGTGTTGGCCAATTCGTTCGCGAAGAGAGGCGATCAGGGCGTCGGGTTCGACGGGAGTCGTCATTTCAAAAACCAGGGGCGATCAAGACCAAGGAAGTGGTGTCACGAGTTGGCATCCAGCAATTCGCCGATGTCCAGCAAGTGAACTTGGCGTCCGCCATCGTTCTGGTCAACCGCGTGCGGACTGTCGATGGCAACGGTGCGTCCATCGGGGCTGCATCGCGGGTGTGTGTCGCAACGCCATTCGCCGGTGTAGCGTTTGGGTGATGGGAAATGCCCCAGATCAAATCGTCGGTCGCTGGGAACGTGATACAGATAAACCGTTTGGCGTCGGGACTTGCTCGGGTAGGTATCGTTCAGAATCCAATCCCCGTAGTCGCCAGCCAAGTAAGTGTTGTGCCCGTTGGTTGGCATCTTGCCGCCCCCGACCGGTCGAACGAGATTGGTTTGATCTTCAAAGACATAGAAACCATTGGGTTTGCCGGCGGGCCGGGTCCACATGGTCACGGCATCATCGCCTTTCCAAATGAAGTGCGATGTGTAGCCGGATGGATCGAGCACATGCAGGTCTGAGCCGTCCATGTTGGCGGTCAACATTCGCGTGACAAATCCGCCTTTGTACTGCAGTGTCGACGGATCGAACTCGGGGCGATATCGATGCAGCACAATGAAACGGGTGCCGGATGGGTTGATCAGAAGGTGATTGAAGTAGTGCCACGCTTCGGCATGTTTGTCGCCATCGGGCCAAGGCAATTGAGCGACCTGAGCCAACGACAGAATCAATTCGCTGCGGCCGGTTTGCAGATCGACCCGCCACACGCCGGACTCTTCCGGGGCTCGCTCGTCCACGTGGGGATCGGCCAAACCGGAGTAACCGTAGCCTGGCCGGAGGTTGTTGATACGCCGGAAATCGGCTGACAAACCGGTCCGTCCGTCCTGGCTGATCGTGTAGATCGGCCGATCGATTGTTTTCGTCTGTCCCGATTCTAGATCGCGGATTCGGCACACGAACCGGTCGCCATCTTGGTCGTTCCAGAGAACGCGTTTGCCGTCTTGGCCGACGAACTGCAGCATGCAGCCTTGCTGCCACCCCCACGCTTGACTGGTGCCCAACGGGATCCATTGATCGTTGTTGGCGGTGTCCACGTATCCGACTCCGATGCGATCCTCGGCATTGGGACTGCGGCCTTCGAAGTCGACTTCGTTGGACAGCACGAAGCGGCCGGTGGGATCGAATTCTTGTTTGTCGTAGTAGCCAAACCAGTGAAATTTGGGACCGTGAGTGATTGTCCGCGTTGGCACAAAGGTTTCCAGCGGACCGGTCTCGCTAACGGGTTCCTTCGCGAAAGCCATGGAGGACGAACTCGCCAGCAAGGCGGATCCGGCGGCAAGGTTGGTCGCGAGAAATTGGCGGCGGGGCAGGGGATTCAAGCGGGGCATCGGAGCGACTCCGGTGGGGATGGCGTGGGGAAGGGAGTTGAGGCGGGAGATGGACGGCGCGATGAGCCGAAGCGGTGAGAGCACCCAGGGCAAACGAACCGGCCCAGCAGTTTAGTTGATTGGTGGTCGCCACCGGGTCGTGATCGCAGGGGCCGGCGATGACACGGGCCAGCAATGACATGGGCCTGCAGAAAGCGGGCTTCGCAAATGACGGGTCCACCGCGAGATTCATTCTGCGGTCGCGAGCGTTTTAGAGAACGACTCGGAAGTAATCGGCGAACAAGAGATGTCGCCGTGGGGGATTCGCTACCGCTGTTCGCGGTAGGTGGTGAAGCTGAGGAAGGCCAGCAACCCAGAAAAAATGACGAATCCGAGGTTCATCAGCATGCTCGCGGATCCGAGCGGTGCCATGTCGCTCATTCCAGCCACGCCCAACAGCAAATCGGCTCCAAATAGCACCAACAGCAAGATGGACGCCACAAGGCTAACTAGACAAAGAGCCTTGGGCATGGACGGGAACCTCGATCAATTTCGGAGAATCAGGATGCAATTGGAGCGGGACGCGGGTCCCGGTTGGGGCGAGACGATTGGCTCGCGTGGCAAGGATAACAAACTCGCCTTCTAGGTTTGGCCGTCAGTATAGTTCAACCAAAAGAAAATACCCAAGTTCCCGTGATTTCGCCATTTCCCCGCGGCACTTCGGTACGTTTGGACCGGTTGGAACAGTTCTCAGGAGCCAATTCGCCTATCGTTTCAGGCCGAACGATGCGACGATAAAGGCAAGTGCCACCGGAATTTGGACGTGGCGAGAACCGTGCGAATTCCGCACGCATTTGACGGACTGACCCTCTCTCGACAGGCAACCATGCGTCGGACGCTGTTTTTGATCCCTCACGAATTCGCGGGCTGGCCCATTTTTGGGATTGGTTGGGCGTTGCTGTTTCTCGTGATTGCCGTGTTGGCCTACGTCGGCTGGGAATCCCGCCGCGGTGGTTTGGGCGCCTCCACCGCCATTGGCCAAATCTCGGGCTTTGCCGTGATGGCCGCGGTGATTCTGGTGGTCGTGGTTCCCAGAACCGAGTTGGTCAACACGCTGGGCGATCCGGTCGGTGTTGCGGTGCGTGGCTACGGGATGTTTCTGATGCTGGCCGCGATTGCGTCGGTTGGCTTGGCGGCTTGGCGAGCCGAGCGTGCTGGATTGGGAGCCGATTCGATTCTGCAATTGGCACCCTGGACGTTCATCGGTGGACTGCTGGGGGCACGCATTTTTTACGTCACGCAGTACTTCGAAGATTTTCTGCGGCCGACCTGGGGTGAAACCCTGATGGCGATGGCGGCGCTGAACCAAGGTGGACTGGTCGTCTATGGCGGATTCATCGGCGGGTTCATCGCATCGTTGATCGCGTTGAAGCGATATCAAACGCCGATCTGGCGAATCGGGGATGTGATCATTCCTTGCGTGTTCGTGGGATTGCTGTTCGGTCGATTGGGATGCTTGATGAACGGTTGTTGCTACGGTGGCGCATGCGAAGCGGGACCATTGGCGGTTCGATTTCCGGCTGGCTCACAGGTTCACGCGGAGCAATTGTTGTCTGGCGAACTGTTGGGCATCGAAGGTCAGCCGGTCGTTTCGGAAGAGGAGCCACCCACCGGTCAATCGAGAATGGTGGTGGATTCTGTGAGTCCAGATTCGTTGGCCAGCCAAGCGGGAGTGCAGAAAGGTGAGACGTTGACGATCGCCTTGGACCCGACCTATCGAGATCAGGTGTCGTTGGATCGGCCCGCGGAAGAAGCCTTGCCGGGCGTTGTGGTGCTAAGAGAGGACGAAGTTATTGCGAGATATTCGCCGAGTGACTTGCCCTCGATTGCGGATCCCGTTTGGGGCACGCAAATTATCAGTTCCGTGTTTGCGGCCATCATGTTTGTCGTTTTGCTGATTGTGGAACGGATTCTGCATCGGCAACCCAAGCAAACGGATGATACCGCGCCGGAGCGAGCTATCACCGGAAGACGTCGGCCAGGGATTTTGATGCTGGTCGGCTTCATCGCCTACGGCGTGCTTCGAATTGTGCTTGAGTGGATTCGCGTGGACGAGAAAGGTCAATTTGGCACTTCATTGTCGATCTCGCAGTGGGTCAGTTTGGTCGTCATCGCGGCCAGTCTGGTGACACTGTTCATTCGTTGGCGCGGTGCGGACTCGACATCGGAGCAAACTCCTGGTGGTGGAAACGCGAAAGTGGTTGGCGGATCGGATGCGGCAGCGGCCGGAATGTGACGAGTCGACGGCAGGTTGCGTTTGCCTTCATCGAAACCCATTTTGATTGATTGAGATACTTTGAATATTGAGAGCGGTTCATGAAGATCGCCTGCTTCAGCACAAAGCCCTACGACGAGCAATTTTTGTCAGCGGCGTCGGAGAAGTTCGAGCACGAATTTGTGTTCTTGGAACACCGGTTGGATGCGTCGACCGTGGTGTTGGCGGAGGGATGCGATGCCGTGTGTGCCTTCGTTAACGACACGTTGGATGCTTCTGTGCTCCAGCGAATCAGCGAGATTGGGATTGGTTTGCTCGCGATGCGATGCGCCGGCGTCAACAATGTCGACTTGGATGCCGCCGCGAAATTTGGGGTCCGTGTCGTGCGAGTGCCTCGTTATTCGCCGTATGCGGTGGCGGAGCACACGATCGGATTGATTTTGACTTTGAATCGGAAGATTCACAAAGCGTACAACCGAGTGCGTGAGAACAACTTCTCGATCGATGGGTTCTTGGGCTTTGATTTGCATGGCCGAACCTTTGGCGTGATCGGTACCGGTGCAATCGGTCGTACTTTGGCTGGGATCGTGGGTGGCTTTGGTTGCCGCGTGTTGATGTACGATCCATATCCAAATGACGAGGCCAAGCAGCTCGGCGAATACGTCGATCTGGATCGTTTGCTGGCCGAATCTGATTTGGTTTCTCTGCAGTGCCCACTGACCCCGGACACATACCATTTGATCGATGCTGAACGACTGAGCAAAATGAAACGCGGTGCGATGTTGGTCAACACATCGCGAGGTGGATTGGTCGACACTTCTGCGGCCATTGAAGGTTTGAAGTCCGGCCAATTGGGCGGGTTTGCCTTGGATGTCTACGAAGAGGAATCAGGCGTGTTCTTTGAAGATCTGTCGCAGCAGGTCATGCAGGATGACGTGCTTTCGCGTTTGATGACGTTTCCCAATGTTTTGATCACGTCTCACCAAGCCTTCTTCACGCGAGAAGCGTTGGAAACCATTGCCGATACCACGCTGCAAAGCATCGACGCGTTCAGCCGCGATGACGAGTTGGTCAATGAGGTGGTTGCAACACCATCATGACCTTCGCACGCATTCGCAGTGATGAGTGGATGGACGATCCGGGTTTGGATCCAGATCGACATCGACAGGCTTTGGCTGGATTGGCTCGGTTGAACCGAATCAGTTTGGTTTCGCGTGTGTTTTACCCTCGGTTGGTTCGATTGGCGCAGCAGCAACCGCGTCGACCTCTGCGCATTTTGGATGTTGCCAGCGGCAGTGCGGATCTTCCCATCGATTGGTTATGTCGAGCCAAGCGACAGGGGATCCGGATGGAAGTCACCTCGCTGGATCGCAGCGAAACCGCCATGGATTTCGCCTTGGAATCGGCCAAGGCTGCTGGTGTGACTTTGGGCACTGTCGTGCGGGATTGCCTGGCGGATGGATTGCCGTCTGGGTTTGATGTCGTGACCAATTCTTTGTTCATGCATCACCTAGAAAATTACCAAGCGGTCCGGTTGATCCAGGAAATGTGGCGTGTGAGTGAACGCTCCGTGCTGATTTGTGACCTGGATCGATCATCGGTGAACCTTGCGTTGGTCGCCGCCGCATCGCGGTTGGTCTCGCGAAGTGATGTTGTTCACCACGATGCAACGGCCAGTGTTCGCGCCGCGTACAGTCGCCCTGAGTTTTCGTCGCTTCTTCGACAAGCGATGGGGTACGACATTCCCGTTCGCATTTCTTTTCCTTGCCGATTCCTTGCAGCGATCGATCAAGCTTGCGTGGCAGAAAGGGTGGGGACGCCTTCACCAATTCTGTCGGGTGCCATTCCGTGATGGGCCCCGCCGAATCAGTTTCCTCGATTGAAGACCAGGACTTGGGCAAGGTCGCGATCATCGGCGCGGGCGTGGCAGGTTCTGCAGCGGCAATTCGGTTCGCGCAACGTGGTGTCAAGGTCACCTTGTTTGAGCGATCTGTTTTCCCACGCGAAAAAGTTTGCGGGTGTTGTTTGGGGGCTGCGGGATTGGCGGCACTGGACGCCATTGGAGTCGGCGAATCGATTCGTGATCTTGGCCTGCCGACCAAGTTCTTTCGTGGCTACTTTCAAGTGGCCAAGGCAAGCCCAACGGCGACGCAGGTGACAGAAGAGAAACGGTCGCGTGTTCCCGCGGTACGCATTCCAATTCGTGAGGGCATCGCACTTTCGCGAGCAGAGTTGGATCAGCATCTTTTGAACTTGGCGATCGAGGCGGGCGTGCAAGTGCGGCAGCCTTGCGAAGCCACGATTGTCGCGGAGTCCGGCGAAAGCGTTTCAATCGATGCCGGAACAGGATCGCCAAAGACCTTTGATTTGGTGGTCGTTGCGGCGGGGCTGACCGGGCGTTTTCGACAACGCAATGCGGCGGATCTTCGTTGGCTTGAAACGCCCAATGGCCCGATGGGTCTATCTGCTCACATGAATTGCGATAGAGCAAAGGAAATAGGTTGGAGTTTGCAAGTTGGCGAAATCCAGATGCACTGTGGGCATGATGGCTATGTCGGAATCGTTTGTCTTCCAAACGGAAGTCTTGATATCGCCGCCACTGTCCATTCTGGCAAGAAAATCCCCTCTGTGATGGGGGGAGGCAAGATGGCGATCCAGATGAAAACTCTGGCGTTGCTGTTGGATTCGGGACTGTTCGATTCATTACAGTCGCGAAAACTGAAGCATTGGTTCGCCGAAGTGGCGTGTTGGCAAACCACCCCACCGCTGAGGCGCAGAAGAGTGAGCGGCCGAGGTCGTGTTGTCGCGATTGGTGATGCGGCTGGTTATGTTGAGCCGCTGACGGGCGAAGGAATGACGTGGGGGATTGAAAGCGGTTTGGCGGTGGCTGATTCTTGGGCTTTGTATCGGTTGGGACAGATGACGGCTAACGGTGAAGCCGATTTTGGTGCAAACTGGGATCGTCGAGCAGCGAAGTTTCAAACCCGCCGTCGGTATTTATGTCGTTGGGTCACCGGGATGGTCCGGTATCGACCGGCTCGCTGGTTAGCATGTCATGTTCTACGACGTGCTCATTGGTTGGCGACTCCTTTCACTCGTAGTCTCGCAAACGGCCCGCGTTTCGACGCAACGTCCTCCATCCATCGCACCGCATCGAGCTTCGCGGACGCTTCTCTTCGGACTCACGTCTCGTCATGACTGCCCAGATCTTATCGATTGCGACGGCTCAGCCAACGCACAAGGCCGACCTTGCGTTCTCAACTCACTGCGCCCAAAGCATGTCATGCGAGGACGAATCGCAGGCCGTGAAATTAGCCAAGCTGTATCGTCGAACGGGGGTCGATACTCGCGGAAGTGTGTTGGTTGAAAAAGGCGATGCGGGCGAGCTGACACAATCTTTCTATCCTCCGATGCAAGATGGTGGCGATCGCGGGCCAACCATGGCCACTCGCAACGAACGCTTTGCTGAGGAAGCACCCGCATTGGCATGCCGAGCCGGGCAGGGGGCGCTGGATGGCAGCGGTATTTCACCGGACGATGTCACGCACGTGGTCACCGTCACTTGTACCGGATTCACCGCGCCGGGGATCGATGTGCAATTGATTGACAAGCTCGGCTTGCCGATCACGACCCAGCGAATTCAAGTCGGGTTCATGGGATGTCACGGTTTGGTCAACGCACTTCGGACCGCACGTGGTTTGGTTGCGGCTGATTCCGATGCGGTTGTGTTGATCGTTTGCATCGAACTTTGCAGTCTGCACTATCAGTACGGATACGATGCTCAGCGGATTGTGTCGGGATCTTTGTTTGCCGATGGTTCCGCCGGTTTGATTGTTGCCGGCGATGACTGCCCCGCGTCAGGAGTCGATTCACCGCTCGGCGAAATCGTCTCGGTCGGGTCTTGTTTGATTCGCGATAGTCATGACGCCATGACGTGGCGGATCGGTGACAACGGATTCATCATGACGCTCGAAGCCAGCGTGCCCGGATTCATCGAAACCAACCTTCGTGAATTTCTGGTGCCTTGGTTGGCGAAGTCGGGATTGGATCTGGATTCGATCGGTGGCTGGGCGGTTCATCCCGGCGGCGTTCGAATTCTGCAGTCGGTCGAAACCGCGTTGGAGTTGCCGTCGGACGCACTCGATGTTTCTCGAGAAGTGCTGCGAGAACACGGCAATATGTCGTCGGCGACGCTGGGATTCGTGTTGCAGAAATTCCAGCAGCGAAACGTTCCCGGTCCCTGGTTGATGCTTGGTTTTGGTCCGGGCCTGGAAATTGAAGTCGCCGTCGTTCGCTGAGTGCTATTCCTGCAAGGACGTCTTCTGCTCCCTCAGGTCTTCTGACGGGGCGTCTGGGTGGTTATCTTGTCGGCATGAATATCACCAAATGCATTGACTCAGCCGGCCAAACTCGCGTTGCTTTGGTCGAAAACGAAAGCTTGGTTCCGTTGCAAATGACGGCGGAGCTTCCCACATTGTCGGCAATTTTGGCGGCGGAGAATCCCGCGGCCGCGGCAGGATCTTTGGGGCGAGATCAGTCCATCGCGATCGATGATTCGACGCAGTGGTTGCCACCGATCGATCAGCAAGAAGTCTGGGCGGCAGGGGTGACCTACAAACGCAGCCAAACGGCTCGGATGGAAGAGTCCGAAGCGGCCGCCTCCTGCTACGACCAGGTGTACAACGCCGATCGGCCGGAGATCTTTTTCAAAGCGACGCCGTCGCGCGTCAGCGGCCACCAACAACCGCTTCGCATTCGAACGGATGCCAAGTGGAACGTGCCGGAACCTGAGATCACGTTGGTACTCAGTCCCTCTTTGAAGATTGTTGGATTGACGGTCGGCAATGACATGAGTTCGCGGGACATCGAGGGTGAGAACCCTTTGTATTTGCCTCAAGCGAAGTGTTATGACCAATGTGCGGGGCTGGGGCCTTGGATCACATTGATGGATGAACTGCCTTCGGCCGATGCCATCACCGTGGACCTGAAAATCGTCCGAGATGGAAATGTCGTCTTTGATCAGGCAACGTCGGCGGCTGAGATGGCCCGGAAGTTTGAAGATTTGGTGCAGTGGTTGGGACGTGACAACACGATGGCCGACGGGGCGTTCTTGATGACCGGGACCGGGATTGTTCCCACCAGCGATTTCACGCTGCTTCCTGATGACGTTGTGAACATCACCATCGGTGGCGTGGGAACGTTGTCCAACCGGATTGTTCAAGGTGCGGCCTCCTGAATCGAACTCGCAGGTTGAATCAGCCTTCGCGCCGCTTCAGCAGTCAGCAACGCCGGTCGAGCGATTGCCGCTGGCGTGTTGGTTGAATGTGCTGTCGCTGGATGCGGTCTTGGTCGCGTTGCTTTGGCAGTTTGTTTTTATCTTTTCGTTTTGTGGTCGAACGCCACGCTGGTACGAATCATTTGTTTTGGCGTCGGTCGTTTGGTTGATCTATGTCGCCGACCGGTTGCTTGATGGATCGCGGTTGGACTTGTCCAGACCGCACTTGGTTCGGCATCGAATGCATCACCAATTCGCGTCCGTTTGGGTGATGGCTTGGATCGTGGTGTTGCTGATCGCCAGTTCTGTCGTGGTGCTTTGGATGGATGCGGCGGTGATCCGGATGGGGTTGCTGGTTGCAGCATCGGTGTTGGCATACGGTGCCGGCGTTCATTTCTGGCCGGGACGTGCCGCGGTCAGGCATGTGCTCGCGAAAGAAGTGCAGGTCGGTGCGATCTTCGCTGCCGGAGTGAGCTTGATCAGTTGGTTGGAAGCCCCCAGCGTTTCGTTGGGATTGGCCTGCGTCGCTTCGGCGTTGCTGTTCACGGTGAACTGTTGGGCAGTCGCTGAGCGAGAATCGGTCGCGGATCAAAACTACGACGCGTCGCGTGCGGGAAAGCCTCGTCGCGAACTGGTGTCGACATCGGGCGTGGCGGTGTTCGCTGCGATCGGTGGATTTGCCGGTTGGTTGCCTTGGTTGGTGGTGGTTTGCTTGGTCGGCGGATCGACGGCGTTGTTCGCGACAAGTTGTTGTTGGAGATGGCAGGGAAGGGCTCTGACCGAATGGAGTCGTTGGGCGTCGTCGGCTGATGTGCGGCTGCCTTGTTTTGATCGATGGGTTCCGATGGCGGATTGGTCGCTAATGATTTCGCCGCTGATCTGCTGGGCCATCGTTTGAGCGAGTCAGCCCAAGGATATGACCGCTTGGCTCGGTGGTATTGGTTGCTGGAAAAGCCGGTCTTTCGCAATGACCTGCAACGCGCACGCACAGCGTTGTTGCCTGAGTTACCACCGGTCCATCGAATGTTGATCTTGGGCGACGGCGATGGACGTTTGCTGGCGGAAGTCTTGCGGGCTCAGCGGCAGGTGCAGGTCACCAGTGTCGAGCAAAGCCGGGAGATGATTCGGCTTCAGCAAGAGCGGGTGAGCCGGCTGAATGCTACTGATCGGGTTTGCTTTGTCTGTGCTGATGCAACGCGGTGGGATGCCGGCGGAGAGACGTTTGATTGTGTCGTTGCGCCGTTCTTCTTGGACTGTTTCACTGAAGCGGAGTTGCATCAGCATTTGCCGCGCTGGTTGAGTTGGGTCGAACCGCGAGGTTGGTTCTATCACGTTGATTTTGTGATGCCGGCGTTAGGATGGCGACGCGTGCGAGCGGCGTTTTGGAGCCGGGTGATGCATGTTTTCTTTGCTTGGCAAACCTGTCTTTCGTCAAAATCGCTGGTCGCGGTGGAGCCGTTCTTTGGCTCCGATCAATGGAGTGTTCAGCGAACCAAGCTGCTCAATTTCGGTTTCCTTCAATCGCGTCTGTATCGCCGATTGACGGTCGAAGACATTGAAGAAGACACAGGGGGCGAATCGTCGTCGGAAGTGGACCGCTAGGATTGGCACTTGCGATTTTGGGACTCAGCCCCGACGATACGCGACCGCCTATTGGCGGGATGTGAGTTCTTTTCACTTTCGAAACGCTTTGTTTTTGCCGAGAACCGGCACGTGTTCATGAATGATTTCACCCTTGATCCTCCTGGTTCCATCGTTGTGATAGGCACCACGGAGCTGGGGATTGAAGCGGCTTTGTATGGTCGTTTCCTCGGGTACGATGTGACTTTGGTCGGCGGCGCGGATGCGTGGGCCGACCGTCCCAATGCTGACGATTTGGTTCGGCGAATTGGCCCGACCTTCCGCGGCGATTGGTTTGACCGGCATTGGTTGGACGGCCGTGAATTGTCGGAATGTTGGGACCTCGCGTCGCCCATGTTGCCCGATCGCAGTTTGTCTTCTTTGGCGTTCAACGCGATCGCGGCGCAACGCGGTGACGAGATCCCCGCGGCATTGCCCGTGACGATCAGCGAATGGATCCGAGATGGGTTGCTCGCCGTGACCCGTTCGGACTTGTTGCGAGGTCGTGTGTGGCCGAACGTGGTGGTGACATCGGTCGAAGCAGTGGACGTTGTTGACGAGCCCGATGAAGCGTCGGAAGCCGACGACGAGCAGGATGGTTCGATCCCGCCTGACTATCTGTTGCAGTATCAGAATGATGGTGAAGCGGATGACAACGTGCCTGAATCGCAACAGTGCGAATGCGTGATTGTGGCTGGGTTGCCGGAGAGTGCTCGCGGCTTCAGCAAGCCCGCTGCGGATGAATATTGGTTTGAGCTGACGGAACCTGAGACCAACAATGCCGAAGAAATGTTGCGGGAAGGCCAACGCCAAATCGCCGCCATCTATTCGCAGTTGATGGGGCGTGAAGAGTTGGATTTGTATCGACCGCTTCGGGGTTAGTTGGCTTTCCTCGAAGACGCTCGTGTTTCGCTGGGTTGCAGTGATGCAGCCCATGCGAATCGTGGAGGGGCCTTGCTGACGCGGCGGGTTACGAAGTGGAAAGATCCTGCTCGGGTTGTGTTTCGGCAGGGGCTTTCAAGTCGATCACCGGGCTGCCCCACTGGACTTCCATCGGCTCACTGCAGGAATTGCAATTGGTCGTGGTGCCCATCATGGTGTCTTCGATCACCTGAGGCGTGTCGCAGTGGGGACAGGTGACTCGGATCATCCCGCTTGGTTCGGTCATCGCATCGAGTTGCGCGTCCGTCAAATCTGGGATCTCAATGTCGGATGGCTCGAGTGTTGTCAGTAGTTCTCGCGTGATTTCGGTTGAACCCGCAATGCGGTTGGCGAGTCGCCGAACGCTGCGTTCAAACGAGTTGCGTGACGTCCGGCCGTTGCCGAAGTGTCGGTCGCGATTGAAGTAAAGATGCGTGAAGCCTCGCAACAGTCGTCGTCGGCTTTCGGTTGGAATGACGTACTGAGCTTTCGCGGCGATCAGTTCAAAGATCCGGCACAGGGCCTCGGGATCGTAGTCGTCAAAGTGCATCGTTGTGCCAACCCGAGAACTCAGGCCCGGGTTGCTGCGGATCATCTTGGTCATTTCTTTCGGGTAGCCGGCCAAGATCACAACCAATCGATCGCGTTGATCTTCCATGCGTTTCAGCAGCGTTTGGATCGCTTCGCGACCGTATTGGTCTTGGCCGCTTTCGTCGATCAGCGTGTAGGCTTCGTCGATGAAGAGAACCCCATCGAGGGCTTCGTCAATCTTGGCGTTCGTCTTGGGGCCGGTTTGGCCGGCGTACTCGGCGACGAGGCCACTTCGGTCAGTTTCGACCAAGTGGCCTTTTTCGAGCACGCCCAGTCCGCCGTAGATTTCGGCGATGATTCGCGCGACCGTGGTTTTGCCTGTTCCCGGGTTTCCGACGAAAGCCATGTGCAGGCTGGGTTTGGTCGTCGGCAGGCCTTCTTTGGCGCGGTGTCGTTCCATCGCCAGGAAGTTCGCGAGCGTTTGAATTTGATTCTTGATCGCATCCAATCCGATCAAGCGATCTAGTTTGGCTCGCGCTTCGGCCAAGCGTTCTTCCGGCGTGCGATCGTCTTGTTCGGCGGTTTCTTTGGCGGGCGTTTTGGCTGGTTCGGCGGATGCGGGTGATCCGCCGCCGGCGCGGGTGGGCGTGGGCTTGTTTGCGGCGTCGTGGCCGGTTCCTTCACGCAGCCGCTTGGCTTCCGAACGCAACCAAGAAATCGCTTCGCGTGCGTTGTCCAGGTCGGCTTGATGATCCACGGTCGGTGAATCAGATGGCAAGGTCGGCGCAGTGACGCTGGTTGGTGACTTCGCGACCTGCTTGGCGTTTTCTAGCCCGTCGAGCATCGATTGCAAACGCGAGCGTTCGAGGCTGCTGTCGTCGCCGTCGACCATCGCGATCAAATGGGCCATCCGAGTGGCGGCCGTGATGACTTCGCCCCATCGATCGCGAAGCGATGGCAGTTCCAGGAATGGGCGGGTGACTTCGTACCAAGAGAAGCCTTCGGCGGTGGTGATCAGCCAGTCGATCGCTTCGTGCAGTTTGCCGCCTTGGACGGTTTCGCCCCAGACATGTTCCAGAAGGATGCGGCCGAGTTGTCGTTGTTCCAGATTTCGAGCGCTGCTGGCGGGCACCATCGTGGCGAAAACCTTCATCACGAATCCTTCGTGCAGGTCGGCCATCTGTTGCGGCATGTCGCGGTTGTCGACGGAGGCGGAAGCATCCTGTCCCGCCAGCCAGCCGTAGCTACCTTCGGCGATTTCACCCGATTCGACGAACAGATTCAGCGTTTGCTGAAGGGCTTCGCGATACAGCCGAATGGATTGCAGGATCGCGTCGTCGCTGGGGGAACTCATGGCTGGAATCCGAAGGGGACAAGGGCATCAAAAAGACCGTCGTAAGTATTTGGAAAACAATGGCTTGCGTCAATGTTCAGAAAGCCTCGCGGCGTTGTGAAAAACGCGTGAACGAGGTAAAATGGGCATTCCAATTTTGGGCCTTCGGATCATGGATCCGTCCTGGCCCGCTTCCCCCGTGATAAACGAGCAAATCCCTTGGCTGAAGACGGCGAAAATCAGGAACCAGGCGACGAAAACGCGGGCGAAGTGAACGGATCCACCGGGGATAACAACGGCCAAGAAAACACGGAAGCAGGTGCTGGCGGCGGGGCGCAGGTTCCGCCCGGTGCCGGCAACCCTCCCGGCGGTGCAGAACCACCATCGGGCGGTGGTCCTGAAGGCGGTTCGGGCAATCCCGATCCCCACGGAGGCCACGGCGCTCTTCGGATGGTGGATCTTCCGATCGAAGACGAGCTTCGTGAGAGCTATCTGACGTACGCGATGAGCGTGATCGTCAGCCGTGCTTTGCCCGATGTGCGTGACGGATTGAAACCGTCGCAGCGTCGGATCTTGGTGGCGATGAACGACCTGAACCTCGGCCCAGGCAGCAAGCGGGTCAAATGCGCCAAGATTTCCGGTGACACCTCGGGTAACTATCACCCTCACGGTGAAAGTGTGATTTATCCGACGCTCGTTCGGATGGCCCAAGAGTGGAACATGCGATGCTTGTTGATCGACAAGCAGGGGAACTTCGGTAGCGTCGCGGGTTTGCCTCCGGCTGCGATGCGATACACGGAAGCTCGCATGGGTGCCGTCGCAGCAGCCATGCTGGACGACCTCAAGCTCGACACGGTCGATTACATCCCGACGTACGATGAAGCGAGAACCGAACCAACGGTCTTGCCCAGCAAGTTCCCCAACTTGCTCATCAACGGTTCGGGCGGTATCGCGGTCGGGATGGCGACCAGCATTCCGCCTCACAACCCAACCGAAGTCTGCGATGCTCTGATCAAGTTGATCGAAGAACCAGACACTTCAATCGATGAGTTGTGCGAGATCATCCCCGGACCTGACTTCCCGACCGGCGGTATCATCTGCGGCCGAGCCGGCGTGCGTCGAGGTTACAAAACCGGGCGAAGCACGATGGTGGTGCGGGCTCGTTGCCAAATCGAAGAGATGAAGGGCAACCGTCATCGCATCGTTGTCACCGAGATCCCATACCAGCAATATCGCGACCGGATCATTGAAAAGATCGCGGCGCTCGTGAACGGAGACCGAATCAAAGGGATCTCCGGAATTCGCGATGAAAGCGATTTGAAAGAACCCGTTCGGTTGGTGGTGGAACTGAAGCGTGGCGAAGATCCCGATGTGATCTTGAACCAGCTGTACCAGTTCTCGCCGCTGCAAGACACGTTCTCGCTGATCTTCTTGGCTCTCGTCGACGGCAAGCCTCGCGAGTTGACGCTGAAGGAGATGCTGGCCGAGTTCCTGCGTCACCGCGTGACCGTGATTCGTCGCCGAACGCAGTTCTTGTTGGCTCGAGCACGTCGTCGCAAGCACACCGTCGAAGGGTTGCTGCTGGCACTCGCCAACATCGACGAGATCATTCAAACGATTCGCACCAGCCGCACTCAACCCGAAGCAAAAGAACGCTTGATGGGCATCGCGTGCCCCGCATCGATGATGCAGCGGGCGCTTGGCGATGAAGGTTTCAAACAGTTCCAACTGGAACGCGGTGAAGCGGATTCCTACACGCTGACCAGCGTCCAAACCGACGAAATCCTTCGCATGCGTTTGGGCCAGTTGGTCAACCTGGAGCAAGAAAAACTCTCCGGCGAGCATGCTGAATTGCTGAAGGAAATCATCGACTACATCGATATTCTCGGCAGCCCAAGTCGCATCAACGGCATCATCAAAGATGACCTCGAAGAGATGAAGCGTCGCTTTGGCGACAAGCGTCGAACCGAGATCAGCCATGAAGAACTTGGCAACATAGACCTGGAAGATTTGATCACGGAAGAGACGATGGTCGTTTCCATCAGTCACCGTGGTTACATCAAACGCACACCGACCAGCGTTTACAACACGCAGCGTCGTGGCGGCAAAGGCATGAAGGGGGCCAAGAGCGACAACGAAGATCCAATCGAACACTTGTTCGTCGCCAGCACCCACGCTTACCTATTGTTCTTCACGACAGCCGGGAAAGTTCGTTGGCAAAAGGTTTATGACATCCCGCAACTCGCTCGTGATGCCAAAGGCCGCGCCATTGTGAACTTGTTGCAGATGGAAGAAGGCGAACAGATTGCCGAGTGCTTGGCTGTTCGCGATTTCAACCAGCCCGGTCACACGATTGTGATGACAACCAAAAGCGGCCTGGTGAAGAAGACTCCGCTGGAACAATACAGCCGACCGAAACGAGGTGGCATCATCGCCATCAAACTCCGCGAAGGCGATGAGTTGGTGGACGCCGCCGTGGTTGGCCCTGGCGATGAGATCATCATGGTCACAGCCGACGGCATGGCGATTCGTTTCCGCGAATCGGATTCTCGTCCGATGGGACGCAACACGTCCGGCGTGAAGGGGATCTCGTTGGTTGGCGACGACGCCGTTGTGGGAATGGTCGTGACCGACCCCGAAGCGACTCTGCTGACGGTTTGCAAAAACGGCTACGGAAAACGAACACCGTTCGGACCCAACTTGGCCGATGTTTCTGAAACCGACTCGGAAGAATCCAGCGAAGGTGGAGACGACGAAGCGGCAGCTGCCAGCGGCTCGGCTCGCTACCGCACGCAGAAGCGTGGTGGCAAAGGATTGCGAGACATCAAGACCAGCAAGCGGAACGGCAAGGTGATCGGAATCGCTCGCGTCAATGACGATGACGAGCTGTTCTTGATGACCGCAAAAGGCAAGCTGCAACGAATCAGTGCTGGCGACATCAACGTGATCGGTCGAAACACGCAAGGTGTTCGCATCATGAACGTGGATGACGGTGACGAACTGATCGCCGTTGTACGTGTGCCTGCTGAAGAGAATGCGGAAGAAGCGGTGGAAGCCGACGCCACTGCGGTAGCTGAGCCAGTTGCAGAAACCGATGCCAGCCCTGAGGCAGACGCCGGATCCGACTCAGACGCTGCTCCAGAATGACGTCGGTCAGGTCTCACCTGACTGTGTGGTGAAAAGCCGATGCCGGGCCTGGGATGGCCCGGTCCTGGATCCGTCGGCAACTTGCGTGGGGTCCGGGGTGGTGGATCAGCGGGCGGTGACGCTTTGGGGAATGAATAAAGCGTTATCTTTCCATTTCGATTGCGTTGTCAGCTAGTAGCGAATCGAAAATCTTTCGCGGTCCGGTAGTGGCTCTCGTTCGTCGATCAAAGCCTCATTGATCTTTCTTTCCATCGAGCTGCTTATCCGCCGAAGCAGCTCATTCAGGTCTTTTGCGGGTCCTTGCACGTCCAGAAGGACGTCTCCATCGGGCTCGTTGCGCACGAAGCCTTTTACGTTGAGGCCACGGCCTTGGTGGATCGCGTTGGCTCGGAATCCCACTCCCTGCACGTCACCGCGATAACGAACGACCTTCCTGGTTTGTTTGACAGCATTCATTGGATTATGGTGACGGCCTCTTTCAATTTCGACAATGCAGATCACACCACACGGTCGGTATATGAGTTGGTTTCGTTTGAATTCGGTTGGCGTTGCTTGGGTCTGTTTGGCATCAACGTTTGTGTCGACTGCATACGCAGGCGAACCCAAGGTGTTGACGATTGGCATTGATGGTTTGAGACGCGACGCATTTGTCGCCGCGAAAACACCTCACATGGATTCGCTTTCCGCGAATGGCACGTTGTGTTTGGAAACCCGAGTGACGTCCGATGATGTTACGGATAGTGACACAGTCAGTGGACCGGGCTGGACCACTTTTCTAACGGGGGTTTGGGCGGATCGGCATGGCGTGCTCGACAACTCGTTCAACGGCCGCGATGCAAAAGCCGCGCCGCATGGATTTACGCTGGCAAAGCAAGTCAAACCGAACCTAAAGACCGCGTCGTATCTGTGTTGGACACCCTTGAGCACCCACGTGACAACGGACGCCGATATCGATGTTGTTGTCACACCTGGCAAGAATGCCACAGCCTCAACCGTTTGGAAAGCGGCGGATCAGTCGTTGGCTTGGTCGGCGATCCCTGTCTTGCAAAACGATGACGTGGACTGGACGTTTATCTACTTTGGCTCAACCGACGAAACCGGTCACTCGTACGGTTTTCATCCCAGCGTGCCACCATACGTCGCGGCGATTGAGAACGTTGATCGAATGGTGGGTGAGTTGATCGCTGCGGTCAAACAACGCAAGACATATGCCGATGAAGATTGGCTGGTTCTCATCAGCACCGATCATGGTGGCGAAGGAACCGGCCACGGCGGAGGCCGTGAAAATCCGAACGTCTTTACCGCGCCGATGATTGTCAGTGGAGATGCTGCGATGAAAAGTGACGGAATCGAACGGGCCGAAGGAACCGCACCGCCAGCGACGGTGGATTTGGTCACCGTCGCGTTGACTCATCTTCAGATCCCAATCAATCCGAAGTGGCAACTGGCAGGCAGTGCGGATGGTTGGCTAGAGACAACGCCCACGACTGCAGAAGCCAAATCCGAATGATGGATCATTCCCGCGGCAAGGAAACGGACTCGGCGTAAGCCAGTTCGCCAGTCCAGCCGTCGTAGTACTGGAACACGACCTGCGGATGCGGGTAGGCGACCAAGCGTTTGTCGCCTTGTTTGACCGGCATATTGAATACGTTGTTGACCTGCACCACACAAAAATGCGGGTATAGCCGTTCCAAGCGGGGCAGGTCGGCCAGCACATAACTGCTCCATCGGATGTCGCACTCTCGCGGCCCAAACTGAAACCGTCCCGTCGCAGGGCGGTCGCTTTCGTCGAGTTCCGGTACGTGATTGACGCTGTTGTGAGGCCCGCAACAAAATTCCCACACATTGTCAGTCACGCGAATTGCGAAACTGTTGTGCAGGTCGCCGGTCATCACAAAGACTTGTTTGTCCATCTCATCCCAGGCATCAATTAGCATTTCTCGTTCGTCGAGAAAGCCGGTCCAGGCTTCTTCTTTGTTGGCTTCGTCGGCTTCGAAGCCACCCGCACCGCTGTGTGGGATCATCATTGGGACGCTAGAAATGAGAAACGTGAATTTCGCGTCGCTGGCTTTCATCTCGCGCAGAAGCCAATCGCGTTGATGTTTGCCCAGCATCGAAACACCTGGTTTGTCGCGTTGGGAAACATCGTGCATGTCACGGTCGCCGCGAGTGTCGAGCAAAAAGAAGTCGCAGTTGGAAACACTGAACTTTCCGTAGCTGCGTTGCCCGATGGAGTAGCTGACTTGGCCGTCCGCTTTGGCGGGCATGTGAAGCCGAACGGTGTGTTCATCCACCACTTCGACGATGTCATAGACGTACGAGTTGGCTTCCCCATCGTCGGTGTCGTAGACCATGTCGTTGACGCCTGCTGTGTCGGCTCCCCAGTGGACGTGCAGGTTCAGCATTTCGTTCAGCGGTAACTGTCGGAAGTTGGTTTGGCGATCGACCAACAAGTCGCTGCCGGCGGTCAACTTCGCCGTCCCAACATGCAAACGTTGCTTGGATTCGAACGGGTTGGCCCAGCCCAGGTAATCGTTCCAGGCGTAAGTTCCAATGTCGCGGAAGACGGTTCGGCGGTGACGCTTGCCCGCTTCGGAGGCTCCCCAGATGTCATTGACCAATTCGTGGTCATCGAAGGTGAACAGTGACGGCACATTGCGGTGCCAAGTCGATAGGGCATGGTTGCGAGTGAGATACAGTTTGTAGTTCTCCCACACGCCGGTCACAGTTGGCATGGTTTGAACAACTTGCGGAAGTTGGTCGATGCCTTGTGTCAGTCTCCACGCCTCAGCCGGATACTCTCGAAGTTCTTCGTACAGCCAGTCTCCGTTCATGATGTGGAAGTGGACTTTGTCCGCCCAATCTTGATTGAGGTGTTTGTAGGTAGGGCTGTCGTGGCCGATTCCATGCAGCGGGTTTTGGTTGGCACACGAACCGATTTGAAATCGGAAGTTGAACAGTCCATCAGGATTGTGCTCCGATTCGGATCCTGCTTGATCGGGCAATGTGCGGAATGTTCCCGGTTCACCTTGCGGGCGGTCGTTCACATAGACGCGATAGTAGTACCGCGTGTCGGGTTGGAGATCGCTGAGCATCGCCACGCCCGTGTTGTCGTGTTCAATGCGTGTTCGGCCCGGTTCGCTGACGTGGTCCGACAAATCGCCGCCATGGTTTCCGGGGGGGCGAGTTCCGTAGTGCACGGTGAATTCGCCCGCGTCCGATGTGCGAGCCCATACGGCGACGCTGGTCGATGACGGCCTGCCAAGCATGGGGCCGTGAGTCAATCGACTGGGATCACGTTGTGCGTATGTGGTGGACGAAAAAGAGACCAGAGCAACAAGTGCGAGTGCAAATGCGGTCGATGGAAATCGTGTCATGGGGCAACGCGTGATGATGGGCAGGGGGAGGATTGGGGTTTCCCAGTGTACCTGCCGAACACGCTGCCAGTGGCTTCTACGAACAGCCCTCATGGATCAGGTTGCCGTCGGAATCGTGACAGTCCGAGGTCCCAGCGAATTCAAACTCGAGGGTGGAGTGACGGATGTTGTGTTCGCCGGTGAGATACGACTTGATTTCACGTTTGATTGTTTCCAAATCCTCAAACCGTGTCGGCTGAATCACGACATGAGCTTCCAACGCCCGATGTGATTCGTCCAGTTCCCAAAGATGGACATGGTGGACACCCGATACGCCATCGATTCCACCGAGGTCGGTCATCATTTCCTCGAAATGGAAGTTTGCGGGGGCTCCTTCCATCAAGATGCGAGTCGCTTCGGGGAGCATCTGCCAGACTTGGTAGAGGATGTAAGTCGCGATCAACAGCGTTAGAAACGAGTCCACCCAAAGCCAATCCAAATAGATCACGGCCGCGGCTCCGATGAGAACGGCAACGCTGCCGGCGGCGTCAACCAAGTTGTGAATGAAGGCGGCTCGGACGTTCAGCGAACCTTTGCTCATCGCCCACAGCAGAAACGCGGTGCCAAGGTCGACGACCAACGCGATCGCGGCAGTCACTGCCATCAACCAGCCGATGATCGGTTGTGGATCAAAGAAGCGATGGATGGCTTCGTAAACCAAGTAACATCCGACGACGGCCAACAGCGTGAGGTTGATGGTGGCCCCAATCAGCTCCGCTCGGCGGTAACCAAACGTGTATCGTTGGTTTGCTTCTTTGCGAGCGATTCGCCGGGCGATGTAGGCGATCAGCAGCGAGTTGGCATCGCTGAAGTTGTGGGCCGCGTCGGACAGCAGGGCCACGCTGCCCGAGAAGATTCCCGCGATCACTTGGGCAACTGTCAGGAACTGATTCAGCAACACCGACCAGAGCAATCTTGAATCGCTGACCGAGTCGAACTGACCAGCGGAAGTCAGGCCGTGATGGTGCAAGCTTCCACAGTCTTCGTGGTTCTCAGCCGATTCGCCGGAATGGTTGTGATCGCAACTTCCCATGGGAGTGATCCTGGGTAAGTGGACTAGGGATTCACGTTTGGCACGTTGTTGCTATCGACGATCGAGGCAGGTTGCCCGAGTGGAGCGATGGAATGGTTGTGGCCAGGCAAGCTTTCGATTCCAACGGCAAGGGCAACGCCGAGCAAGAGCGCGGTGGTCAACTTCAATCGATCGTGGTCATGAAACGCGACTTCGGGAAGCAAGTCCGATAGCGAGATGCAGATAAAGAACCCGGCCGAGAGTGCCAGGCCCCATCCGAGCAAAGCTTCCGTGTTGGCAAATTGGGTGGCACCAAAGTAAAACGCGATCGCGCCGATCGGGCAGGCCATTGAAAAGGTCAAGTTCACCATCGTGCGTTGGGCCGACGTCCACCCGCCTTTGCTCATGACGGATGTGATCGCGAAAGCGTCCAGTGGCTTGTGTAGTGCGACGGCGAGGAAGGTGCCTAGTCCTGCCAGTCCCAACCACGGCGAGTGTTGGGACTCTGCCGCGATGCTGGCTGCCAAGGCGACTCCGTCCATCAGCGTGTGAAGCCCCAAACCAAACAACATGCCGAGCCAACCGAGCGGTTTGCTGCTGACGCGTTTGGCATTCGAATGAGAATGCGAGTGGCTGTGGTCATGATTGTGGTCACTCGGGTGATCATGATTGTGGGCGTGCCCGTGCTCATGACCGTGGTGATGATGATCGTGCGATTCGCCGTGGCCGTGCACGTGGGTGTGGAACGCGCGGAGCAGGATGAACATCGTGATGATGCCAACCAAGACGCCTCCGCCGGCCTGGGACGCGGAACTGATCTTGTGCAGTGAATGTGGCAACAAGTGCAGCATCGCGATCCCCAGCATCAACCCGGCGACAAAGCTCATCAAAAGCTGAGTTCGCAGGTGGGTCATCCGCACCAAAGATGGCAGCCATCCACCACTGACCGAAGCCGTGATGATGAGGACGCAGTACACCGCGAGCAGGGATTCGGGGACAAACAAGGCAATTGCCGAAGCGGGGTACGGACGCGGCGAAACGTTTCAATCTACGCCTTTGCTTGAACGACGCAAGTGGAGTCGCATGGCCAGGATCGCTCCGCACAGCAGGATTACTATTCCCGTGTGAACCATCGCCAGCGATGCCTCCTGGTATCGGGCTCCGCTGTGCAGCAATCCGAACAATCGAGTGCCCGTTGTCGTCACGCCGGGGGGCAAAACCGGCATCGCGGCTGGCACGTCGCCCGCCGAGACGATCGCCACCGCCAATGCGGCAACACCCAATCCGCGTCGCAGCAAAGGGATCTCCAGGTGCCACCATCGCCAAACGACCGAGCCATCCATTTGCCCGGATTGCCAAGTGGCATCATCAATGCCGTCGTAGGCATTTCGAAGAATCCCGTAGGCGACCAGAACGCTTCGCACGCCAACCGCAATCAGCGTCGGCACCAACGTGTGCGTCGCGAGCCGGTCCAGCCCCGCGAAAGGAAGTCGGAAAAAAGCCGCGACAGTCATTCCAATGACCGGGCCGGGCACGAGGAACAGCATCGTTCCCAAAACATCGACGACTAATCCAACCGGCTTGGATGAGCGTGCCAGACGAGCAAGGCTCATTGCGATTGGCACTGATAGGATTACCGAAAACAGAGCGAGCTGAATGGTCCAGGCAATCTCTTCGCGAAAGAGCTTGGGAGCCTCGGCGATTGCGCGGACGGATGATTGCCAGCGGAAGGTCGCCTGTCGTTGGCCGTCTACCACTTCGACCGCGTGGCCGGTTTGGATGATCAATCCGGCAAGTGGCAGGATCAACAACAGCGTGCAAGCGATCACGACTGCCATCGCGATCAAGCGAACTCCGCCTGATGCTGTATCTGTCGTTGTTGATGACACATCGACTGGCTCAGCATTCCAGTTGGACGCGACTTTCCATCGACGACGCTGCAGCCAAAACCACAGTAAGGTTGGAATGCCACCGACCACCATCGGCACCAGCGTGGACACCAGCACAGACGTCGTGTTCGGATCCACCGAGTAGAAAAGATAAAACTGATCGGCGACGGTTCGGACGCTGTGCAAATCCGCGACGCTCATTTCGGTCGACGCAAGCACCATCACACCGATCGCCGACGCAATGATCCATGGCATCGCGATTGGTAATCGCACACGCCACCAACTTTGGCCGGGTGAGAAGTCCAAGGCGGCCTGTTGAATCGCGACGGGAGAAATTCGGCGCGTCGCCCAGACCGTTGCCAATGACACCAAGGCGACACCGTGCATCCCATGGATCCAGCCGACCCAGCCCAGGTTGCCTCCCGTCATCGTTGTGACCAACCATCCGAATTTGCCGGCGGTCGATTCCCAGGCTGCCGCCAACAAGATCAGGGGCATCGCCAAAGTCACGAACGCGAAAAATGTCCAGGTTCGAACCAGCCAATGATTCGGTCGCAACTGGCTGACAAAAAACGCGGTGGGTACTCCGATCAAAACCGCGATCCCGGCTGACACCAGCATCAGTTCGATCGTCGTCGTGATCGCGGTCGCCCAATCATCGGCAAATGTCGGATCGGGGGTCGGCAATCCGGGCGGAACCAACGCTGCGAGCGGAATATTGGGCATAAAGGGAAGGTTTTCGAGGCCGGAAATTCGTCCTGCTCGACGATTTGCCAAGCCTGCGATCACAATGGAGCGACCAACCACCTTCACGGAATCTCATGAAGCTGACATCGATCCCCCAGTTGTACCGCAATCTGCGCCGAGGACGCGAGATCCTGAGGGTGCTGCGCCGGTACGGATTGGCGGACTGGATCAGTCGCACAAGGCGTTTGCCGCTGCAGAACTGGATCAAGGATCGTTCGGGCGTTCCGCTGACGCAATACACACGATCGCAACGCATTCGGATGGCGATCACCGAGTTGGGGCCAACGTTCATCAAAGTTGGTCAGGTCCTTGCGGCCCGACCTGACTTGGTCGGCAACGAAATCGCGGAAGAGTTGAAACAGCTTCGCAACGAAGTTTCACCCGACAGCATGGAAGTCGTCGAAGCAACGTTGGCCGAAGAGCTCGGTCCGAACTTCCGCAAACACTTCCGACACATCGAACCGGTGCCGCTCGCGACCGCCTCGATCGGACAAGTCCACCGTGCCGAGTTGATGGACGGCCAGCGAGTAGTATTGAAGGTCCAGCGTCGCGGCATCGAGAAAATGATGCGCGAGGATCTGGATGTTCTCGAGGGCTTGGCCCAATGGGCCGACCACGTCGAGTCGCTTGCTATCTGGGGACCATCGGACATGGTCCGGCAACTGATGCCGATGATCCTTCGAGAGTTGGACTTCAATCGCGAACGCAGCAACCTGAAGCAGTTCGCTCAGATCTTGGAGGCGGACAAAGCCGAAATCGTCATTCCATCCGTGTTCGACCAACTGTGCACGCGACGCGTCTTGGTGATGGAAGAGATGGTTGGCGAGCCATTGGCAAAAGTGTTTGAGCGTGATGATCGCACGTCCTCTGGCGAGTCAAACGAGATAACTCGTGCGGACTTGCCTCCGGAACTGGGCCGAACCCTTGCTCGAACGTATCTGCGAATGGTGTTCGAGGATGGATTCTTTCATGCCGACCCGCACCCCGGCAACTTGTTTTGCTTGCAAGACGGTCGTTTGGCAATTCTCGATTTTGGGATGACCGGTCGCATTGATGAAGCGATGCGTGAGTCGATTGAAGAGATGTTAGCGGCCATCAACGCGGGAGATTGTCGACGGCTGACGCGATTGATTCGTCGCGTGGGCAACCCGCGAGTCGACTTGGATCAATCCGCATTGGAAATCGATGTGGCTGATTTCGTGGACACGTATGGCCGACAAACGCTCGACCGTTTTGATTTGTCCGGGGCATTGAATCAACTCAGCGAAATTCTTCACCGGCATGGGATCGGTTTGCCCAATCAGTCGGCACTGCTGCTGAAAATGCTGATCTCATTGGAAGGAACACTTCGCGAAATTGGCGTTGGGTTCGATTCGCTTGATATCGTTCGCTCCTATCTTCGCCGAGTGATGATTCGCCGTTTAACTCCGGCACGGCGACTTCGGCAAGCCCGACGGATCTATCTGGAGAGCGAAGCGTTCATGGAGAACGCGCCGGAGCAGTTGCTGTCGTTGATGAACCAAGCTCGACTGGGTCAGTTGCAGGTGCGTTTGGAACCCAAGCGTTTTGCGCCGGTGGTCAACCGTTTGGTCGTTGGCTTGATGACCAGTGCGGTTTTCCTTGGGTCAGCGCTAATGCTGTCCTACGAGGTTTCACCGGTGCTGTTCCCCGATCAGCCAATGTTCGGGATCCAACGAGTCAGCATCCTGGGACTGGTGGGATTGATCGCCAGTTTCAGCGTGATGGTCGCTCTGTGCCTAGCGATTTTGCGTAGCGAGTAGGCAGACCACTTCGCCAAAAACAGACTTGGTGGATTTTTCGCGAAGAATCTCGAAGCAGTGGGCTCTAGGCAGGTACGCAGGTGTCATCGGGTATGTGAGCCGTTTGGCGTTCGCCACGGTTCCCACGCTTAACCGGGGTTATTGCTGGACTTTTAAAACTGGAGGTTTGACACGGAAAATGCGGCATTCGTTTTTGTTCTGTCCTACGCCCCAACGGGGCAGCTCTAAGATAGCCCCAGGCATCGCCTGGGTTTCGTTACCGAGACTCCGATTCGAGCCCCAACGGGGGCGGCCTAGGACCGCCCCCTTTGGGGCTTTGCAATCTTGGTCTCGGCATAACCCAGGGCGTTGCCCTGGGCTGGCATAGGGCTGCCCCGTTGGGGCGAAGTCGTGAAACAAAACCTGCAAAAGTTGAATCCGCTGCAACAACAACTTTTTGAAAGCCTAGGCGAACGCCAAACGGCTTACTTACCCAAAGACGCCTGACTACCTGCTTAGGTTAAGAAATTCCACCCACCAACATTCGACTCGAGGCGAACAGATGAAGACGAAGAAACATCGCGGATCGTTCATGCTTCGCTTCATGGTCTTTGGATTCAGCGTCGCGGTGGGGCTGCTCGCGTTTTGGTTGCTCGGTTACATCGTTCGCGACATCGATCGCGTGCAAGGGCCGAACTACAGCCAGATGCTGGAGGAAGGATTGCCGCAAGAGTTGCAGGACGAACGGCAAGTGCTCGCCGCGCACTTGGTGGATCTAAAACAGCAGATTGTGTCGACCGAACGACGTCGGCAACTGACGACGCAAACGACTCGCGATTCGCAGCAGACGATCAATCAGTTATTGGAACTCAAACGCAACGCGGATGAGAATGCAACGTCTTTGAGCGATGGTCAACAATCGGCACTCACGGATAGTCTGCAATTGTTTTTGGCGAATCAAAGCCAAACGCAAACACTCAATGCTGAACTATCCAATCTCAATGACCAACTAGACGATATCGAGCAGCAGCAACGAGAGAACGAAGAAGCCATCACGCGAGCCAGTCGCCCGATTGCGGATGAGTACGATGAGCTTGCGGAACAGCATCAATGGAAACTGGCTGCGTACAAACTCGCGTTGTTAATCCCGTTGTTGCTTGTTTGCGGTTGGTTGTTTGTACGTCATGCCGGCGGCACCTATGCGATGCTGGTGTATGCAATCAGCGGTGCGGTGGCCGCTCGGGTTCTGCTCGTGATGCACGATCACTTTCCCGCGATCTACTTCAAGTACATCCTGATTTTACTGTCGCTGGCGATTGCAACGGGAGTCTTGGTGCGGTTGCTGAGGCTGATTGCCAAACCCAGTCGCGATTGGTTGCTTCGCCAATACCGAGAAGCATACGCGCACTTCTTCTGTCCAATATGCGACTACCCGATTCAACGTGGCCCACTGAAATTCGCGGTGTGGACGCGGCGGAGTTTGAAGAAACGGACTCCCGTGACGGTCGATGGCGATGCGGCCACATTCGATCAACCGTACACCTGTCCGTGCTGCGAAACGACGCTCTTTCACGCTTGCGAGAAATGCGGTGGAGTCCGTCACTCGCTCTTGCCTGCCTGTGAAAAGTGTGGCGTCGGTTCCGTGGTTGAGCGAGACGGCGCGGAGGAAAGTCAGGATTGAGTTGGTAGACCGATGTCTTCATTCCAAAGCGTCGGGTTGTCTCGGATGAAGGTCCGCATCAGCTCGATGCAATTTGGATCATTGATGATCTGTAGGTCGACTCCACGACTGCGTACGTAGGACTCCGGTCCTTGAAACGTTTGGTTTTCGCCGACAATGATCCGTGGGATTTTGTAGAGGAGGGCGGCACCGCTGCACATGTCGCAAGGAGACAATGTCGAATACAGCGTGGATCGGGAGTAGTCGTTGGCGGTCAGTCGGCCAGCACGTTCCAAGCAATCCATTTCGGCGTGCAGAATTGAACTTCCGTTTTGAATGCGGCGGTTGTGACCGCGGGAAATGATTTCACCGTCGATCACCAGCACGGAACCGATCGGGATTCCGTGTTCGTTCAGCCCCTGGCGTGCTTCGTCTAGAGCGGCTTGCAAGAACGGATCCATCGTTGGGACGCTCGATCGTGGAAGGGAACTTGGGGAGTGTTGCGTTGTCGGAACAACGGTCGCAACTCGGAATAGTATAGTGGTGCTTCCCCACCGAATATCCCCGCCCTGGACATTGCTCATGCGTCACGTTGTTTGTTTGGTTCTCAGTTTCTCGTTGCTTGCGGAAACCGCCTCATTCGCGGAGGCACCTCAAACGCGGTCAGTCGACAAGCCGACGTCCAAAGCTGACAAGAAGAACGCAACGCGAAAACCGAGAAAGAAAAAGCCTGCTCCGTACGCGTGGGTGAATCCCATTCCCAAACAACGGCAACATCCGTCACTCAAACACGGAACCTTCCAAAGCCCATCGCTGAAGCACGACGTTGGCTACGCGATTTTGTTGCCGCCGGGATACACCGATGGTGAACCGGACAAACGATTTCCCGTTGTCTATTACTTGCACGGCGGGCGACCGGGCAGCGAATCGAAATCGATCGCCTTGGTTCCGCAGATGCATTCGGCGATGGAATCAGGGCAAGTTCCGGGCATGATCTACGTTTTTGTCAACGGCGGTCCGGTCAGCCACTACAACATCCCCGGCGAACCAACCAAGCAGGGTGCGGACTTGTTCATCAAAGAACTGATCCCACACATCGACACTACCTATCGAACGATCGCTGATCGTGAGCACCGCGGAATCGAAGGGTTCTCACAAGGCGGTCGCGGGACAATGCGGCTGTCGCTTCGTTACCCGGATCTGTTTTGCAGTGCTGCAGCGGGCGGAGGCGGTTATGAAACCGAACGCAAGATCAGCGAGTCGGGCGGTCGCGAGTCAGCGACTCTTGTCTTTGCAGAAGGTGACAACGCTTGGGATTTGGCACGAGCCTATTCCAAGGCGAAAACACCCGAGGTTGACTGGATGATTTACGTCGGGACCAAAGGTTTCAACTATCAGAACAACTTGGAATACATGGCTTTCTTGAAATCACTGGAGATTCCATTTGAAAGCATTGTTGTTCCGGATGTGCCTCACTCGGGATTGAAAATTTACGAGCAGCGATGTGTTGATCTGATGCGATTCCACGCCGCGAATTTTGGACTGATTGATACCGCGATCAAGGATGAATGATATCGGTGGCTTCGTTTGCGAGATGAAAGACGGGTCACCGAAGCGTCTTGCTTCAGTGACCCGCGATTGGTTTGTGTCGAAGTAAAACGTTTGTCGTACTTCACCCTCGTCCATGAGGTTCAGTCCATGAGGTTCAATAGCAACTCTTGAATGCAAGCTTCTTGAACACAAACCTTGAGTGCGAGTGATGAGGTGCACGACTGACATCTGCGAACTGGCTAGCAGGCCAATGGTTTGATGCTGTTGTCATCGGATTGGATGTACTGAAGCAGGCCGTCTGTATTGAGCGGCTTTGCAAACCAGCGATCGAACCCGTTTGGACCTTCCGCGATTCCATAGTCGCAGGGAGGCTTTCCGCTGGTCGCGACAATGCGAATGTTCTTTGACGCTTCGCATTGTCGCAATTGTCGGATCGTCGAAGCACCGTCGCCGTCCGCCATTTGCATGTCCAGCAGGACATAGTCGGGGGATTCATTGGTGTCCAAATAACTGATTGCGGCATTGCCACTTGCGACGCAATCGACGACGCAGCCACGCATTGAAAGGATGCAAGCCAGCAATTCTCGTTGGTCGGGGTCGTCTTCGACCAGCAGCAGTTTGACCGAGCTTTGAAGGTTTGGGTTTTCCATCTGTGCGTCGATGGCTTCAGAACGTTTTCCGAAGTGTTGCTCGATACAATCGAGTTGATGAATCACCTTCGAGAACGTTCGATCTGCCGCCTCTTTCAGCCCCGCATTCATTTGCTGGCGGTAGAGTTGGAGCCCCAAGTTCAGCGTGTTCAAATGATTACGAAGCTGGTGGACTTCGCGATGCACATTCCCAAAAGCCTGCTCAAAACTTGGGAGATCGATAGCTTCTTCAACTGCCCCGTTGAATAGCTCTTTTCGAAGGATGCGAATCTCGGGCGGCGCGTTGATTCCGATCGTGGCGGTTCTTGCAGAAGACCGCGTGACATTGACCGTGATTCCCAAGCCTGGAAATATGATGGCTTCGCCAGGTTTACGTGATAGTAACAACATGTCTGGAACTCCGTTTCGTTGCGTGAGCATCGACGGCACAAGTCGACCCTCAAAAACCTCACGAATCCCGCCGGATTACGTCAACCTTGCATGAAGATTCGCGAGAAGAGTTGCCCCATTCCATTGACAGTTTTTGATTCCGGTCCTGAAATCACTGCTACCTCTGCATGGGAGTAGATTCATTTACTCCTGTAGAGTCAACGGAGATTTGAAAAATGTTCTGGTAGAGCGGGGGACTCCATAGGACTGCAAAACGCCGTGCTGATGCCGGAGTTGCTGGAAACTTGTTCAGTGCCAGTGGCTGGGCTTGCCAGTCCTAGAGAGCGACGACTTTGGATCGCCGCTCAGTTGAAGTTTCTGGCCTTCATCGCCAAACACGTTGAAGGGAACAAATACACGGGCCCCATTCAGACCGCTTGCGCGATCAGGGTGGAATCACCGATGGAGTCATCCGACCGTTCACGAGCCGATGGCATCGGCAAGACGGCGGGGGATTCGTCGGCACTGTTGTCCGCCGAATCCCCAAACGCCATTTCGTCCTGCAGTGTTTCTGCCAATCGGCGTCGTGCGGTGTGCAGACGCCGCTTGATCGTTCCGACTGGCGCGTCGAACGCATCGCTCATCTCGATCAACGATTGTCCATCGAGGTAGAACGCGTTGAGCGTTTGACGATCCAAGCTTCCCAATCGTGCGATGCCACTTCGAACCGCCGCGGCTTGCTCGCGATCTTGAGCCACGTTGTCAGGCGTGATGTCATCCACGCAAGTTGCTTCCAGGGTTTCTGGGTCGCACGCGGTGGCGGTTCGTTGTCGGCTGAATCGGTTGATTGCCATTCGGTGAACGATCTGACGCAACCATCCGCCGAACGCTTCTGGCACGCGAAGTTGATCCAGCTTTTGCATCGCTTGGATGAAAACGTCTTGTGTCAATTCTTCGGCTTCGTGCACGTTGCGAACTCGGCTGATTGCCAATGCGACAATGACAGGACGATAGCGTTCGAACAAATCACCGAATGCCAATTGGTCTCCGCCTTGGGCGGCAATCACCAATTGGGCAACCGTTTGACCGGATGCGGAAGTCGAGTTGCGAACGATTGCGTTGCCGTCGCTAGGCGGCACGGTGGTCGTGAAATCGGGGGTGATCTTCATGGTGTCCATCCTCCCGGAGTTCCGGGATTACTTTCCTGTTCAGGCCAGCCAAACGACTGCCTGCTGAATTGTTTCAAACCAGTTGGAAAACCCGATCGGTGAATCAGCTCAATCAGCGAGCCCAGCGGACGGATGAGATTGCTTCGCTCGATGCAACAACGTTTTTGTCAGAAGTCTGGTTGAGAGACTTCCGCCATCGATGGGAACGATGGACGAAGATGCAGGCGAAGTTCTGATCCGAGCGGGGCGCTGCCGACGCGAAACGCGATGGGCGGCAAACGAAAAGTCGACGGCGTGACCAAAGGGTCAGTCGTGCCAGAGACTTTTCGCGGCGTGCTTCAGTTCAATGCGAGGAAAAGGCTGGGGCCTTATCGCATGGACCTGTGACACGTTTGGTCTGTGGCAAATAAAAACCGCCAGGGTTTTATTGCCGCAAAACTGGCTGCCAGAGGCTCCGGGGCGCTGGACCCCGGATAACCGAGGCCCTCCCACTGCAATGAGCAGGTATGGATGACGACGCACAGAGTCTCGGCAGCATTGGTACGCATGACATCCACGATGTGGGAAATGCGGACAACACGTTGAGTCGAGATCAGGTTACGCATCGAATCCTCCCTGCGCCGATTTTCTCGGTGCGGTGATGGAGCTCAAAAACGGAAAGTAAGGACACCGAATTCGTTACAATCACGAACCGGTCAAGGGAATCATGCCCGGGACCGACCGCTTCATGCAACGTCCCCGCCCGTACGGGGTGGTGATGTCGCTGACTGGTTAGAGGATTATTTCAGCAGAAGGTTCGCGGGAACACAAAGTTATTTTGTGAAAAGCTCAGACTTTTTGACCGAAAGTGTGCAAAACGCCAGCGAATTGCTGGCTCCGCTTCTTTTTCCGCCAGTTTGCGTGCTTTGTGGTGAACTGACGGGAATCGCACCTGGACGCGATGATTCAGCCAACGTCACTTTGGCTTCCCGACGCCGCTTCGCATCCTTTTGCCGGCTGTGCGAAACCTCATTGGTCCAGTCCGCCCCGTCGATGCAGGCCGCTTGCGAGCGATGCGCCTGGCCCGCGACGGGGCACCGGCGAAGTTCTGCCGGCGAGGATTCAGCTCAAATCGATGGCGGCGATAACCACTCGGATGATTTGCCTTGCCAGGAATGCGTTCGTCGTCAGACGCCCTTTTCATTTGAGACCGCCACTGCGGTCTATCGTTATCACGAAGTCGTCCGGCACGCGATCATCGCGGCGAAATACCCTCGCAATACCGCGATTGCTCGCGAATTGGCCGTTCGATTGGCGGATCGCTACCGAGAGAGGGCGGGGATTCGGTCGAGGACGATTTCCGATGAACCGGAGTCGTCTCCCTTGGTCACTCATGTGCCGAGCCCGTTCTGGCGGCAATTTCGTCGAGGCGGTGTGGGAACAGGATCGCTGGCCAGCCGATTCGCTCGCGAGATGAATTTCTCGTTTGGATCTCTGTTAGAAACCACGCGTTCGGTGCAAAAACAGGCATTGTTGGATGATGTTGCTCGCCGCGAAAATGTGCGCGGAGCCTTTCGGGTTCGTCGACGATGGAGGAAACGCTTGTCGGGCGGGCATATTCTTTTGGTCGATGATGTGATGACAACCGGAGCGACCGCCGATGAAATCTCTCGGGTGTTGCTGGATGCCGGTGCGGCCCGAGTCGATCTGCTGGTTGTTGCTCGGGCGATTCGTGACGCACAAAAATGAGGCCAAACCCGTATGCATCCCTTTGGAATGGGACGGTTGGGCGGAGTTTGCGGGTTCGTGAATCGGCATTCCGTGTTAAAGTCTGTCGCGTGGTTGGACGTGGCGGCGGAAACAACGTCCCATTTCACGATGGCTTCTCCTCCATTCGGAGCGAAGTCCTTTTGGCGAGCGATCGTTCCACTGATATTCTCATCCGGTTTTCCCGCACGATGACTGAATCGACCGACACTCCTCTCGAAGTCCAAGCTGATGAATCCGCGTCTCACAAAGGTGGGGCTCGCCGCGCGATTGTTCGTGGGTTGGGTGTCGTTCTGCCGCCACTGTTGACGATCGTGGTTTTGATTTGGGCTTGGAATGCGATCGAAAACTACGTCTTGTTGCCGGTTGAAACAGGCATCCGCCGCTTTGTTCTGATTCCGGCGGTCAGCGAAACGTACGATCGTCCGCCCGAAGGTGCGATCATCAACGACGCACCCGAAGGATCACTGAGCAAACCGAATCAGCGTGGGTTCACCTACAAAGGTTTGTCGTACGTTCCCGATCCGACCGGTCGACGCTATCTGCCCGGGTATGTGGTTCAGCGAGTCGATTCCGAGATCGATGCTTTCGGTCCGTATTCGGTTCCGCCGAATAGCGCGACGGCGTATTGGGACCGTTTCGTTCAGCTTCAGTACATGCCGCGATCGGTAGTCGTTCCGGTCTTTTTGATCGTGTTCTTTGTGCTGCTGTATTTCCTTGGACGGCTATTCACCGGCGGTATCGGCCGTTGGTTTGTGACGACGTTTGATGCCACAATTCTGCGGATCCCGATCGTCAACAAGGTCTACGGTAGCGTCAAGCAAATCACGGACTTCGCGTTTGATGATCGACAAATCGAATTCAACCGAGTTGTCGCGATTCAATATCCACGCGATGGCATTTGGTCGCTCGGGTTTGTGACCGGCAACGGCATGCGTGAGATTTCAGAAGCTGCTGGCGAACCGATGTTGAGCGTGTTGATGCCCACCAGCCCCATGCCAATGACCGGGTTCACCGTCAGCGTGCGACGCAGCGAAGCGATCGATTTAAATTTGACAATCGATGAAGCGTTGCAGTTCATCGTCAGTTGTGGCGTGGTCGTTCCCACCACCCAGCGATATGACTTGCCCGGTGCCAAGGCACCCAAGCAGATCGTCGTACCAGCGATCGGTGACTCGGTCTCCCGAGACGGTGCCACTTCACCGAGTGCCTGAGAAGCGGTGTGCCTAAGAAGCGGTCACTCGTTCCAAGGCAATTTGCAGACGCCCCATTGGCCCGCGTTTTCGTCGACCGCCACTTCGATGGAAGACAACGCGTTGCCAAACTGTTCTTTGGTTTGCTCGCGAACGTTTTCTGCAATGACGCGAGCAATTTCTTCGGCCGTGGTGTTGATGACCGGCATGATGATGCAGTCTTCGTTTGGGAACACCCAGCGACGTTCGCGAAAACGTGCGGTCGTTTCGGTTTCGTCTTGCGTGATCAAAATCTCTTTGTGGTCTCGCGGCAGAATCACGTGGTGATCGAGTGCTTGCGTTTGCTTTAGCACGGCATCTCGAAGAGCGATGAAGTCGACCACGTAGCGATTTTCATCCAGCGGTCCCTCGACGCTGACGCGGACACCGTAGTTGTGCCCGTGGATACGCTCGCAAATGTCGCCCGCGAAAGTGATGAAGTGCGCGGCCGAAAAGATGAATTGCTCTTTGGAGACGTCGACGCGAAAAGTGGCTGACATGAATTGGCGACATTGAGAGTGGGGGCGGACCAATGATTCGATGTCGCAATGATAGACGAGCGTCCAATCGAGGGCACCCGACACCTCGTTCCCCAACGTTCCAAAGCCAATGCCGGGTTGGGGCTGTGCTAACTTATGCCGGCAAGCTGTTGGTTTCGGTTTGCCGCTGGACGATGTTTTCGCGTGGATGGTTTGGATGGAAGCTTTGTTCGAATGGCTCTCCGAGATGGAGTGGCAACGTGTCTTTCCGGAATTGGTTGGCAAGGCCGCGGGCGTGTTGCTTGGTATTGCGATCAGTTGGTGGGTGTTGTTCCGCAAGCGATTGAGATACTTGGACAGACTGCGTCGCGGTGACTCGGACGAGCTTCTGTTTCAAGCTCACTATTTGTTGCCTGTTGACGGTGATCAAGGACCGGACGGAACGGTGCTGTTGCTGTTTCGCAATGTCGCTCCTCGACGCACGATCGATGATGCCTATGACAACCCATCCGCTCGCGAAACCTTGAGGCAATTGGCTCGCGCGACCACTTTGAATGCACCGATCGTTCCAACGGAAGGTCGAGTTGGATTTGAGATTCTCAACGATGCCGCCAGCATCCTGACCGGTTGGCTAGCAACCTCGTCCATGCCGCGAAAAGTTTGGTTGTTCTGCATGACTTGCGAAGACCGAAACGTGGTTCGCAAGGAATGCATCCGATGTTTTCTGTTTCAGGAAGACGAGTTGCTTCGATTCGCGGATTGGAGTTGGTGTCGCAAACACGTTCGTGTGGAACGCCCTTGGCACTGGTTGCGAGTTGTGACGCTGCACCGAATCGCTTGCTATCACCAGGATGAACAGATCGCTTTGCCGGCCGCTTTGGATCGCAGCATTCCATTTGTGGATGATCAGCGTCAGCATCGACGGATCATGCGGTTGGCGTTGGGGATTTGTGATTCGGAAGTGGCCACCAGCGAACCTTGCCAAGTCGATTGGGACGACAAAGAGCCCGTCTTGGTCCAGCGAGGCGTTTTAATGTCGTCGCCTACGCCTTCGTCACCACCAGCGGGGTAAGGGACTTTTTGCTAGCCACAGGTGCTCAATTTACACATTACAATGTCGGCTCGTTCGGTTCGGAGCATGCACGGCGGCGAAGGTGTTTGGTTCGGCCGATCTCAATGCAATTGTTCAACGAGGACCACCGATGAAACCTGCCCGCTCTGTTGTCTCGTCCGCTTCCACCCAAGCTTCCAGTTCTGCTCAACCGCCGCTGGGATCATCTGTTGATCGCCGTCGGTGGATGCAGTGGACGGGGGCCACGCTGGGACTGGCCGCCTCTTCGCACGGGATCGCTTCTTCAGCCAAAGCCGCCGAAAACATTGACCCCAATCGACCGTTGAACTTGGCGGTCATCGGGATCGCCAACCGCGGTGCCTCCAATGTGGCTGGAGTGCAATCACAAAACCTGACCGCACTTTGTGACGTCGATGAAAACTACTTGAAGGATGCCGGCAAGCGTTTCCCAAAAGCAAAGTTGTATCGCGATTATCGCGAGATGCTGCGAGAGGAAAACGATTTGGATGGTGTTGTGATCAGCACGCCGGATCACCATCACGCGCCGGCCACGATCCGTGCAATCGAAAAAGGATTGCACGTGTATTGTGAGAAGCCTTTGACTCATACCGTTGCCGAAGCACGAGCCATTCGTATGGCAGCCAAGGAAGCTGGCGTCGTGACTCAGATGGGAACGCAGATTCACGCTGGTGCAAACTATCGCCGTGTCGTGGAGATGATCCAGGATGGTGTGATTGGCAACGTCACCCGAGTTCATGTGTGGGTAGGGAAAGGTTGGGGCGCGACAGAATTGCCCGAGCCGCAGGGTGAAGCACCGTCCAATGTGGATTGGGATCTCTGGCTTGGCCCCGCACCTAAGATCGCATACACGCCAGGTTTGCATCCTGCATCCTGGCGTCGTTATCGTGCGTATGGTGCTGGCACGCTCGGCGACATGGGATGTCACTATGTTGACTTGCCGTTCTGGGCGTTGGGTTTGCACTTGCCGTCCAGCATCGTTGCGGATGGACCGCCACCATCGGATGACTATTGCCCAACCGGATTGAAGGTTCGCTATCACTTCGACGCAACCGACAAACACGACGAGTTGGATCTGACTTGGTATGACGGCGATCGATCACCAAAGGAACTCGAAGGCATCTCAGTGCCTGGCAGTGGGGTTCTGTTTGTGGGCGACAAGGGAATGATGATCGCAACGTATGGCAATTACACGCTGCTACCCAAAGACAAATTCGCGGACTTTAAACCAGCCGCACCTCGCATTGCCGACTCAGTCGGGCATCACATGGAATGGATGCAAGCGATTCGCGGGCAGGGCACACCACTCTGCCAATTCGATTATTCCGGGCCGTTGACCGAAACGGTTTTGCTGGGGACGGTCGCTCATCAATGCGGTCGGGAATTGAAGTTCAACGCGTCCGAAATGGTTTGCACCGGGGACGAGCAAGCCACCTCGCTGTTGAGCAAAACCTATCGTGAGGGATGGTCGGTGGATGCGGCCGCTGCCGCGAACGTTTAGGCTATTGACCCCCTTCGCGGATCGGATTTTTCGATTTGTTGAAAAGTGAATGGTGAGCGGTCGTTCGATACTGGACGACCGATCACCGTTTGAGCCTTGTGTCTCGCCCCTCCCCACCTCCCACCTATTTTCGTCTGTCCCCACAAGATGAAATCTTCCTCTCCCATAGCCGACGCTCGCGATATGTCCCGTCTGTTCACTGCAGGCAATCGCTTGCAAGGCATCGTGCCTCCATTGATCACTCCTTTGCGTGCTCGTGACGAGCTTGATCAGGAGGGATTGGAACGGTTGGTTGAGCATGTCATCGACGGTGGTGTTTCAGGAATCTTTATTCTTGGAACGACCGGCGAGGCACCCAGTCTGAGTTACCGATTGCGACGCGAGTTGATCACCGCCACGACTCGCTTGGTCGCGAAACGTGTGCCTGTGCTGGTCGGAGTCACCGACACAGCATTTGTTGAATCCGTATCGATCGCCCATCACGCCGCGGACGCGGGAGCGGACGCCGCGGTCCTGACGACGCCCTACTACTTCCCGGCTGGTCAAACGGAGCTGACCGCCTACGTGCAGAACATTGCACCGGAAATTCCGTTGCCGTTGATGCTGTACAACATGCCCGGATTAACCAAGGTTTGGTTTGAGATCGAAACCTTGAAGACGCTTTCTGAGATCCAATCGATCGTGGGTGTCAAAGACAGCAGCGGCGACTTGGAATACTTCCGCCGTTTGTGTGACCTACGAAATGAGGTGCGTGAGGATTGGTCGATTTTGATCGGACCCGAAGCCATGTTGCCGGAAGCTCATCGGTTGGGTGGCGACGGCGGGGTGGCCGGCGGCGCAAATGTGATGACGCGATGCTTTGTCGATTGTTACGAAGGACTGACGTCAAACGACTCCGCGAAAACGGAAGCGGCCATCACCAAGATCCGGCGTTTTCAAGACATCTACGATGTGGGCAAGTATGCGTCGCGTCACATCAAGGCGACCAAGTGCGCCGCGTCGTTGCTAGAGATTTGCAGCGATCTTCCGGCGGATCCTTTTCACCGGTTCTTTGAACCTGAGCGGGAGAAAGTGGCCGCGATTCTTCGTGATCTGGACATTCTATGATTGCGGCGATGGCATTCACCGGCTTGGACTATGCCGTCCTGGTCGGTTACTTCATCGCGATCATGGCGATGGGGTTTTACTTCTGGGCACGCAACCGTTCCGCGGATGATTTCACCGCTGGTGGTCGCTCGTTACCGGGTTGGTTGTGTGGATTGTCAATCTTCGCGACGTATCTCAGCAGCATCAGCTATCTAGCGCTGCCGGGCAAAGCGTTTGTCGACAATTGGAATGCGTTCATGTTTTCGCTGGCAATTCCGGTTGCCGCCGCGATTGCCGTGAAATGGTTTCTGCCGCTTTACCGAAGCAGCGGTGAAGTGTCCGCGTACTCGTTGTTGGAACGCCGCTTTGGGCTCTGGGCTCGTTTGTTTGCCAGTGGATTCTATTTGCTGTATCAGATCGCTCGCATCGGCGTGGTGATGTACTTGATGGCTCTGCCGATGGCGGTGCTGTTCGGATGGGACATTCGATTGGTCATCCTGTGCACCGGAGTCGTGGTCACGGTGTACTCGTTTGTCGGTGGGATCGTCGCAGTGATTTGGGCCGATGCAATCCAAGCGATTGTGTTGCTGGCGGGTGCTTTGTTGGCACTGGCAATTTTGTTGATGGGGATGCCCGGTGGGCCAGCGGAAGTGTTGGCGGTGGCAAACGAGAACGGAAAGTTTTCGCTGGGAGACAGTTCGTTCTTTGTTTTGTCCGAGCCAACGATTTGGGTCGTGTTGGCGTTTGGTTTGTTTGACAACCTGCGCAACTTCGGCGTCGATCAGAGCTATGTCCAACGCTACATCGCATCAAGCTCGGACAAAGAAGCGGCCAAGAGTGTTTGGTTGGGGGCTTTGTTGTATGTCCCCGTCAGCGCGTTGTTCCTGTTCATTGGGTCGTCGCTGTATGCGTACTACGAGGGACATCCGCAGGACCTCGCAGAGGTGCGAACGATCGTAGCCGAGCAAAAGTTGATGCAGGACGGTGTGAGCAAAGACGATGCTGACTATTCAGCCCGTTTGTCGGCAACTTCGTCGGACCTGAAGGAAGAAGATTTGGGCGATCGGGTGTTTCCGCACTTCATCGCGGCAAACCTTCCGCAAGGTGTTCGAGGTTTGCTGATCGCTGCTGTGTTTGCCGCTGCGATGAGCACCGTGTCCACTTCGCTGAACTCATCGGCGACATTGGTGATGAGCGACTTTTACAAACGTCTGTTTCGTCAGGGCTCGACGGATGCCCAGCACGTGGGTGTGTTGAGGATGTCAACGATTGCTTGGGGAGCGATGGGGACGGCGATGGCATTGGCCCTCGTTCGCTTGACCGACAGCACGCTGGATGTCTGGTGGACTTTGTCCGGTGTCTTGGGTGCCGGAATCGTCGGTTTGTTCTTGCTAGGGATCACCGTGCCTCGTTTGCACGGTTGGCCCGCCATCACCGCATTCGCGATTGGTGGCTTGGTAATCGCTTGGATGACCATTTCTCAGACCAGCGTTTGGCCCGAAGGATGGGAGAAGTATGCCAACCCAATGGACAAACTGATGACGATCGTCGTTGGGCCGTGCTTGATGATCGCAATCGGATCAATCTTTGCCGTCACTGGTCTGTCTGGCGATCAAACTTCGCGAAAAGATTGGAGCGAAAGTTGAAGGCCCTTCAGGATGTGGTTCGACGCTGCTTCATGCGCTGCTTCGGCATTCCCATTCTGAATGGCCGTGAAGATCTTTTCGTGTTCGTTGCAGGTGTTCTCCATCACGTCGGCGCCTTGGCGATGCATCCAGATACCAAACACCCGAGTCAGGATGTTGGACTGGGTGGATGTCCGGACGAGCGTGTGGTTGCCGGTCGCTTCAACGATACGCAGGTGGAAGTTGTGGTCCGCCTGGTTGAATTGGTAGGCGATCTCTTGGCTTTCTTCCGGCGAATTGGTTTGCTTCTGACGTTCCACCAATTCCCGCATCAAGTTGTATTCTTTCGCAATCAGTTGGATGTCTTCCGATGTCGAACGTTCGGAAGCACGTGCCGATGCGAAGGGTTCAATCAGGTTGCGGACCTCGTAAAGTTCCTGCACTTCAGGTTCGTTGATCGAGCGAACGACTGCGCCGATTTGCGGAACCAACTCAACCATGCCTTCGGTCGCCAACTGACCTGCAGCTTCGCGAACTGGAGTGGCGGACACGCCGATTTCTTTCCCGATCGGACCATACAGCAACCTCGTGCCGGGCTTGAATTCGCCCGAGATCAGTTTTTGACGCAGGTGATGATAGGCACGGCTAGCGTGCGTTTCGACTTGGTGACGCCCTGGAGTCATTGTCGTGAAGTTGGGGTGGGGAGGGACGAGATGGATCCGGGGCCGATGCGCTGGAACACAATCGGGACACTCATTCTACCAGTGACGCAACATCGGTCCTATGCGTCTATAGATGCGGAAGGCCAAACACATTGCGGTGAAGTCTATGCACTCAGGGCGTCGCAGGATGGTTTCATGGACTTGCCATCCAGTTGCTTTCAACCGTGGGTGGCGGCATGACGCGTCAACTGACCCATCGAAGGCAGCAACACCATCTCACAAACACGAGCGTGTGGTCTTGGGACGGAAATTGGATTTATTACGACATCCGTAGTGACGCAAATGGTTCGGTCTTTGACGGAGGGCGAATCGAACGCGTGCACACTCGGTCTGGTGAAGTCGAAGTGGTGTACCAGGCTCAACAAGACGCGTGTGTCGGTGTTGTGACATCCAGTCCCGTCGAAAACAAAATCGCGTTCATACATGGACCGGAAGAACCGACGGCGGATTGGAGTTACTGCGCCTATCATCGACACGGTGTTTGGATGCGTCCGGGCCAAGGCACCGAGGTTCAACATTTGGACGCTCGGGATGTTGTGGATCCATTCACTGCCGGTGCCCTTCGCGGCGGAAGCCACGTGCACGTGTTCGATGACAAAGGCGAGTGGGTCAGCTTTACCTACGAAGATCACGTGTTGGCGATGAACCCGACTGGCGGGCAATCCAACCAGCGTAACGTGGGCGTTTCGATCCCGGGTCGCAGAGTCACCGTGCCAAAAACCCATTGCCGGAACCATGATGGGGAGTGCTTCAGCGTTGTGGTGACTCAAACCCATGACAATCCAGAAATCGGTACCGACCAGATTTGCAAAGCCTACGAAGACGCTTGGATCGGATGCGATCGCCGCAATCAGCCAGTTGGAAAACGGCAGGGCAGGGCACTGGCATTCATTGGAGATGTGATGGTCGCCGACTCATTAAGCAGCGATTCAACACATCCAGATTCTTCGCGAAAGCAAACCAAAAGCGTGCCAGAATTGTTTGTGGTGGAGTTGCCCGAGAACTGCATGGTCGCTGGATCGGAGCCATTGCAAGGGACCGTGATTTCTCGGCCTGCGCCGCCCGCGGGAACGGTTCAACGACGATTGACCCGAACAACGGATCGAGCGTATCCGGGTTTGGCAACGGATGTTCGTCACTGGCCGCGAAGCAAACCTGACGGCAGCGAAATCGTCTTCCTGATGCGAGACGACAACGGTGTGATTCAGCTTTGGTCGATTTCACCGAACGGTGGTTCGCCGAGGCAAGTTTCCTTTGGAAGCGAATCAGTTGGTTCTGCGTTGTCCGTTCATCCAAGCGGCGATTTGGTTGCTTGTGTGATTGGAAAATCCGTTTGCGAAGTCAGTTTGAGCGACGGACGCGTTGAGATCGTGGCAGAACAGAATGATCGATTCGTTTGCCTTCCGTTTTCCGTGGTCTATTCGCCGGATGGAAAAGAAATCGCATTTGGTGGAGCGGTGAAAGATAACGAGAGAGCATTCAATCAAATTTTTGTGACGGAATCGAAGCGGTCAAAGTGACAGCATCAAAGACAAGTGTTGGATAGCAGCTACCTGATGAAAGAGAGAGCAACCATGAGAATTCACAGACGGTCGTTGAACCCGATTGCATTGACTGTTGGATTGGTAGGCACGTTGATGCTTCAGTCTGGCCAGTGTCTCAGCGCGCAAGACAGTCCAAAGTTGATGCCGCTGAATTACAACCATCCTGGTTTGGAAGTGGACTTGGGCGTGGGGCTTTGGGCCTATCCGTTGCCGATGGACTATGACGGCGATGGCGATTTGGATTTGTTGGTTGGATGCCCGGACAAACCTTCCAACGGAACGTACTACTTCGAAAATTCAACTCAGGACCCGAACGTCAAAATGCCGGTCTTCGAAGCACCGGTTCGTCTCGGCCGCGCGTTCCACAACATGTTGGCGAGCGAAGTCAATGGCGAGGCCAGAGTCTTGATTCCGGGTAAGTACTTTGCACAGGATCCAGCGACAGGGAAGTTTGACTTTGACAAACCGACGGGAATCTCTGCTCCTGGAAAACCATTGACCACGCCGGGAGCTCGGATTCGCGGCAATATGTGGCGATACGTGGACTATGACGGCGACGGTGACCACGACTTGGTCGCCGGCGTCGGAGATTGGGCCGACCTGGGTTGGGACCATGCCTATGACGAGACGGGCACTTGGCAAAACGGTCCGCTACACGGCTACCTGTTTTTGATGACCAACGCAGGCGATGACTCCGACCCGGATTATGAAACGCCGGAGATGATCTCTGCGGGTGACGGGGTGATTGATGTTTACGGGTGGCCGTGTGCTAGTTTCGTCGACTTCGATGGGGATGAGGACCTCGACATCGTTGTTGGTAACTTCTTGGACTATTTCACATACTTCGAAAATGTCGGAACTCGCGAAAAACCTCGGTATCAATCCGGAGAAGAGCTCCAGAATGTTGACGGCAAACGTTTGACGATGCATTTGCAGATGATCACTCCGACCGCGATCGATTGGGACCGCGATGGTGATGCGGACTTGATCGTGGGCGACGAAGACGGCCGCGTTGCTTTCATCGAAAACACTGGCGAGCTGCGCGACGGACAGCCCGTGTTTCAGGATCCGGTTTATTTCCGGCAAAAGGCCGACACGCTGAAGTTCGGAGCGCTCGCTACGCCGTACGTATCCGACTGGGACCAAGATGGCGACGATGACATTGTGTGTGGAAACACTGCAGGCAACATCGGATGGTTTGAGAATCTTGGAGACGGAGCGGATGGATTGCCCAAGTGGGCTGAACCAGTGTTGCTGAACGTTCGCAACGCGGACGGAACGGAAACGCCGTTTCGGATTTTGGCGGGCGAGAACGGTTCGATTCAAGGGCCGTGCGAAGCCAAGTGGGGCTACACAACATTGTCGCTCGCCGATTGGGATGGCGATGGCGACGATGACATTGTTTACAACTCAATCTTGGCCGAGGTTGGAGTGTTGCTCAACGAATCCGGCGCGCTGGTTGAACACGAGTTGAAATCGGCTCCAGTCGAAACTCCACCGGCTTGGTACCCTTGGAAGTCCGCCACGAAAGGTTCTTTGACGCAGTGGCGAACAACGCCGGTCGCGATTGATTTCGACGGCGACGACGAACTGGATTTGGTGTTGATGGACCAAGAAGGCTACCTAACACTTCGTCGTTCAGCGGGTGAAGCCGAGCGATTGTTTGTTGATGAGTCGGGGCAGCCGATTCGATTGGCGGCGGGGACCGCAGGACGTTCCGGACGAGTCAAGCTCGCCGTTGGCGATTGGGATACGGATGGGCGATTGGACGTGCTGATCAATTCCGAAAATGTCACTTGGTATCGCAACGTTGCTGATCAGGACGGCAAGGTGGTCCTTAAACGGATTGGGAATTTGGCACGTCGCAATGTCGCAGGACATACCGCCAGCCCCGCGGTTTGCGACTTCAATCGAGATGGCAAATTGGATCTGATTGTTGGCAGCGAAAACGGCCGGATCTATCACATTTTTCATGATGATTGCATTTCTTTTTCAGAATCGGAATTGGCCGCGGATGTGCAATTTCAGCGTGCGTCGCCGGCGAAGCATGTTGATCCAGAAGTGGACCGCGAGGATGCAATCACGTTCGATTCAACGCGGGGACGAATCGCGGCTTGGATCGAGTCGGGAAAAGATGAGGTGAAGTCCGACCTCGTGCGATACCGCTATCATGACGGTACAAAATGGTCGGGGCCGATCACTGTGTTGTGGGAACAATCCAAACCCGGAAAGGTGGAATGTTCGAAATTGCGGTTCGATGACGGCAGCGAAGACGATCGAATCGAGCTGAAGTTTGAAGCACATGTCGGCGACGCGTCGGAAACGGTATTGAAAATCAGTTACGATCGTGGCCGTTCCTTTCGCGATGCCAAGTGATCACCTTCCATGGTGACTGTCGTGACTGACCGATGACAAAGAGACCCAAATGTTGAGTCTCTTCGGCAATCGGTTTTGTCGGTCAATTCTTGTTTCAAAAATTCATACGATCCATGTCCATCATCGCTTTAGGTCTCGATTTCGGAACGGAGTCCGTTCGTGCCATCCTGGTGGACTCCGAGGGATGCGAGGTAGGGTCCGCGGTCAGTTCGTTTGAACATGGCCAAATCCTTGATGCCTTGCCCGGCAGCGCGGAGCCTTTGCCAGAGCGGTATGCACTGCAGTGTCCGGCCGATTGGATTGAGTCGGCCGCCGTGGCAACCAAAGATGCTTTGGCGTCTGCTGGTTTAAGTGGCGACGAAGTGGTTGGCATCGGTGTGGACTTCACCAGTTGCACGATGTTGCCGACCAAACGTGATGGAACTCCGTTGTGTGAATTAGAGGAATGGAAGTCGAGACCGTTGGCTTGGCCAAAGCTATGGAAGCATCACGGTGCTTTGGAACAAGCCGATCGGATGACGACCATTGCGAAAGAGCGAGGCGAGTCGTTCTTGAAACGATACGGTGGTGTGATCGGATTGGAATGGTTCTTCCCCAAGATGCTGGAAACGATCGAGGGTGATCGTGATGTGGCCGAAGCCGCCGAGGTGTGGTTAGAAGCGGGGGACTGGTTCGTATGGCAACTCGTCGGCAGCCATTGCGATCAACTCGTTCGTTCGACTTGCCAAGCTGGTTACAAGGCGATGTGGTCGGCGGAAGAAGGCTACCCGCCGCAAGACTACTTCCAGGCCGTTCATCCGAAGCTCGCCGAAGCTGTTGCCAACCGGATGCCCGGCGAGATGCGGTCACCGGGACAGGTCGCTGGTCACTTATCCGAACAGATGTCAACACGTTTTGGATTGCCAGCGGGCGTTCCCGTCTCGGCAGCTATCATTGACGCGCACGCGGGCGTTCCCGGCGTCGGTGCCGCTGAACCAGGCACATTGGTGATGGTGCTGGGAACCAGCAGTTGTCACATGCTCAACGCAACCAAGATGATGGACATTCCCGGAGTAGCCGGTGTCGTCGAAGGTGGGATTTTGCCGGGATTGTTTGGATATGAAACAGGGCAGGCTGCCGTCGGTGATGCTTTTGCTTGGTTGCTGAAATTGTTGAATCGTGACTCGTTCGATGATTTGGCCAAAGAGGCAATGAAGTTGCCTCCCGGTGCCGAGGGTGTCACATGTTTGGATTGGCTGAACGGTTGTCGAACACCATTGATGGACGGCGCGGTTCGCGGTGCGTTCACGGGACTGGGAATGCAACACGGTCCCGCTCATCTTTATCTTGCATTGATGGAAGCGTCCGCGTTCGGGGTGCGTTGGATCGTGGAATTGCTGCGTCATGGTTCCGCCGATCGGTCTCCTTCCGGCGCGGGTGAAAGCGGTGTTCCGATCGATCGCTTGATTGCGACGGGAGGTCTGCCGCATCACAACCGCGCGTTCGTGGAAGTGTATGCGGACGTTTTGGGCATGCCCATCGAAATCCATCCTTCCACGCAAGGACCCGCGGTCGGGGCCGCTGTCTTAGGAATGGTCGCCGCCGGGCCTGAGAAGACTCCGTTTTCCAGTATTGCTGACGCGGCTTCTGCGATGGCGGCGGTGCCCGGGGATCAACGCGACCTGATCATGCCTCGGCCAGATCGAACGCGTGCTTACGAATCGCTTTATGATCGCTATCGTCAATTGGCCGACGCGGTCGCACAGCAACAAATCTAATCCACTTTTCTACTACTTCATTGGCTGACGAGAAGATGCCTCAAACGATCACATTGATTGCCTCCGGAGACCTGCGAGATTCTGCGAACCAAGTTTGTTGGGAGGCCCAAAAAGACATGGAGTCGCGATTAGTCGCGGCGATTGAATCGTTGGGGCACAGCGTCGTTCGCGGTCATGAGTTCGATGAAGCTCGCGGCCATGGTTTCATCCGTTCTCAGCGGCAAGGGATGGATGTGTTTCGTGAGATCGATCCTGACGCTCCGCTCATCGTTGCTGAGGCGGTGTGGCAATATTCGCATCACATTTTGGCTGGTTTGACGACTCACCGAGGCCCCATCTTGACGGTGGCAAACTGGTCTGGCCAATGGCCTGGTTTGGTGGGATTGTTGAATCTCAATGGATCGCTGACCAAAGCCGGTGTGCAATACAGTTCGCTGTGGAGCAAAGAATTCGCCGATGCCGTGTTCTTGGATAAACTGAAAAGTTGGTTGGACACCGGATCCGTCGCTCATGAAATGAGTCACGTGACTCCGTATGAAATCACCAGTTGCGACGCTAGCACGCGAGCGTTGGCGTTGCAGATCGCAGAAACGTTGCAGCGTGAGAAAGCCATTTTGGGCGTCTTCGATGAAGGATGCATGGGGATGTTCAATGCCATCATTCCCGATCACCTATTGCACGCAACGGGAGTCTTCAAGGAGCGACTCAGCCAATCGGCGCTTTACTTCGAATCACAGCAAGTGAGCGATGAAGAAGCGCAGGCGGTGCGAGACTGGTTGGACCAAGCGGGAATGAAATTTCATACCGGTCCCAATCACGAGACCGATCTCACTGACGCACAGATTCTTGGGCAATGTCGCGTTTATATCGCAGCCATGCGAATTGCCGACGACTTTGGATGCGACGCGATTGGGATTCAGTACCAACAAGGGTTGAAAGACCTGTTGCCCGCAAGCGACTTGGTCGAGGGCATGCTCAATGATTCGGTTCGTCCGCCAGTCTTTTCACGCGACGGTTCGCGCGAATTGTACGCGGGAGGTCCGCTGACTCACTTCAACGAAGTCGATGAGTGTGCGGGTTTGGATGGGTTGATTACCAACCGAGTTCATTCCGCGTTGGGGCAGCCAGTTGAGAACACGTTGCATGATCTGCGATGGTCTGATCGCGACGCGAGCGGTACGACCGATGAAGAAGTTTGGGTGCTGGAAATCAGTGGCGCGGTCCCGGCTTCTCACTTTGAAAACGGTTGGGCGGACGCGGAGGGTTTTCGGCAACCGCCGATGTACTTCCCATCAGGTGGCAGCACGATCCGAGGTATCTCGAAGCCCGGCGAAGTAGTTTGGTCGCGAATTTTTGTGGAGGATGATCGGTTGCACATGGATTTGGGGCGTGCGACCTCGATCGAATTGCCGGCCGAAGAAACGCAGCGACGATGGGATGCAACGACACCACAGTGGCCCATCATGCACGCGGTTTTGCATGGTGTTTCGCGAGATGAAATGATGGCACGTCACAAGGCCAACCACATTCAGGTTGCCTACGCGAATTCGGCGGACGAAGCGGACTTGGCCATGCGAGCCAAGGCGTCGGTTGCCAATCAGTTAGGCATGGTCGTCAACTACTGCGGCGTGCGACCCGATGCTCACTGATTTCAAAAGCACAGCAATTGGTTCCATTCGCAAGCATTCACCCAGGGTTCGTCCTGGGCAACCGGAGAAATGAAATGACAGTGAGACAACCTGTTTTGGCAACGAAGCCCACTTTGTGGGTTGCCCTTGTTTGCGGCATGCTTCTGATGAGCCGCTTTGGGGCAGGGGCGGTCGTCGCCGACGAATCGTTTACCGCGATGACCTACAACGTTCGTTACTTGAATACGCACGATCGGCAAGATCTCTGGTCGATGCGGCGATCCAAGGTGATCGAAACGATTGCGTCCGCGGACGTGGCCGGACTGCAGGAAGTCACCGTGCAGCAACTGCACGACATTCAAGAAGGCACACCCAAGTGGACTTGGTATGGCGTTGGGCGAGACGACGGAAAGGAAGGTGGTGAGTTTGCTCCCATCGGATACCGGCATGATCGATTCGAAGCGATGGACCATGGGACGCTTTGGTTGTCAGACACGCCCACGGTGGTCGGTTCCAAAGGTTGGGATGCAGCGTTGCCTCGAACGGTGACATGGATGGTGCTGCGTCGCAAATTGGATCGAGCTGAGTTCCTGATTATCAATTCTCACTTCGATCACCGAGGTCAGAATGCTCGCGAGCAATCTGGTCGCTTGGTTGCCGCAGAGGTGGATGAACGAGCGACGGAGCTGCCCGTGATCGTGATGGGCGATTTCAATGCGATGCCTGATTCGGCTCCGCTAAAGGCGTTGCAATCCGGAGAAAAGGTGACGTTGCTGGATGCCCGCGATGCGGTGGACGGAAAGCCCACCGGGCCAACCGGAACCTGGAATGGATTCAAAGCCATTCAGCCCGATCGACGAATCGATCACATCTTGGTGAACGACCGTGTTGTGGTTCAAGAATACCGAACGCTGGATCCTCGAACGGAAGCCGGCCGCTACGCGAGTGATCACTTGCCAATCGCCATTCGGGTTGACCTGAAGTAGGGCGGAGTCATCGATTGTTGCCTGGCAAAAAAGAAGCCCGCTCGAGGAGAGCGGGCTTGAAGACGTTTGAGTCTGTTCGCGGTGGATCAGCTGAAGTCGGGGAGGCGAACCAATTCGCCGCCTTTCATCGCTGATTCATGGGCGCACAAACCGGTGCAGGTCCAGTTGGCAGCCGTTGGTGCGTTTGGCCATGGATCGCGATCTTCTTTCACCGCCGAGACGAATTCATGCACCATGTGCGGGTGCGATCCGCCGTGTCCGCCGCCTTGGACGAATGACAGGTGATCGGCATCGTGGATTTCGGCGGGCAAGGTGAAACGCTGAATGGGTTCTGGCAGCAGGTGTGCGAAGTCAGGGATCTCGATCTTTTCCGGGATCTCGTGTTCAGGTTTCTTCGCGGTGTGCAGCACGTGCGGTTCGTTTTCAATGAGTGTCCACTCGAAGCTGCGTTTGGTTCCGTAAACGTCAAAGCTCTCGCGGTATTGCCGAGCCACGTCGTGAAGGAAACGCCAAATGTGCGCCGTGATGTCGCTGTCTTTCAGTTTGATGTGACAGCTTTGAACGGCGAACGGGCTGCCTGACTTTTTGGCGATCTCTTCGCGAACGGTTCCCGATCCGAAGCAGCTGACCGATTCTGCCAAAGCGTTTGTCAGACCCAAGCAGGGGCTGACGACGTGGGTGGCGTAGTGCATTGGGATCATTTCTTCCCAGTAGCTTGGCCAGCCTTCCATGTCTTGTGGGTGCGATGCGGCGAGGTGCTGGATCTTTCCCAGTTCGCCTTTTTCGTACATGTCCTTGATGAACAAAAATTCGCGACTGTAGACGACGGTTTCCGCCATCATGTATTTCAGGCCGGTCTCTTTGACCTTGTCGCAAATTTGTTGGCACTCTTCGATGGTTGTTGCCATCGGCACGGTGCACATCACGTGCTTGCCGGCATCGAGTGCTTTCAACGACATCCAAGCATGATCAGCGATGGGGCTGTTGATGTGCACGCACTCGACTTCAGGATCAGCCAACACGGCGTCGAAGTCGGTGTAGCGTCGGTCGATGCCAAACTGGTCACCCGCCTTGTTCAGTTCTGCCTCGTTGCGTCGGCAAATCGCCACGACGTCAGCGTCCGGGTGAGCTTGATAGATCGAAATGAACTCCGACCCGAAGCCCAAACCGACCATTGCCATCTTCACTTTGCCATCACTCATCGAAAGGTTTTTCCTTTGCCGTCGAATCTATCTAGGGACCTGATATCGACCGTCAGTATAAAGCGACCGACATCGGATTCTATGTGAAATAAAGAAACGCGTGTGTGTTATTTGACGAATGCGGAGGTCGGCAAACCATGCTGGTCGGGGCGGTTTAGCATTCGCTGATGTTGACGGCCAAGCCGCCGCGGGAGGTTTCTTTGTAGCGAGCTGACATGTCCGCGCCGGTGCGTTTCATCACCCGGATGACACGGTCGAGTGAAACGAAGTGCTTGCCATCGCCACGAAGCGCCAGGCGACTCGCGTTGATCGCCTTCACGGCCCCCATGGCGTTGCGTTCGATGCAGGGGACTTGCACCAAACCTTTGATCGGATCACATGTCAGGCCCAGGTTGTGTTCCATTCCAATCTCAGCGGCTTCTTCAGCTTGGTGAGGCGTTCCGCCCAATGCTTCGGTCAGAGCCCCCGCGGCCATCGAGCACGCGACGCCGACTTCGCCTTGGCAACCAACTTCTGCGCCGGAGATCGACGCGTTCCGCTTGTACAGCGATCCAATCACCGCCGCGGTCAGGAGGAATCGTTCGATGGTTTCGTCGGTGACATCCGGGCAAAAACGTTCTAGGTAGTGCAGCACCGCGGGGATGATTCCCGCGGCACCGTTGGTCGGCGCGGTCACGACGCGTCCACCGGCGGCGTTTTCTTCATTGACCGCGAGAGCATACAAATCGACCCAGTCCAAAACGCACAGCGGATCGCGGTCCAGTGGTGCGGTTCGTTCGGTCAGTGTTTGGTACAAATCCGGCGCACGCCGTTCCACGTTCAGGCCTCCGGGCAAGATTCCTTTGGTGCGGCACCCTTTCTCGACGCATTCTCGCATCACTTTCCAGATTCGCTGAAGGCCCGCACGGATCTCTTCGAGAGATCGAAACGTCAACTCGTTCTTGAGAGCGAGTTCGTGGATCGACAGTCGATGCTGATCACAATGTTGAAGCAGTTCACTCGCAGAGGTGAACGGGTAAGGCACATCGGATGAGCACCTTGTTTGCGCATTGCCAGATTGCGTGTTCGCAGTTTGTCCTTCTCGGACGATGAAGCCGCCGCCGATCGAAAGATAGGTGGCTTCGATTGCGGCGGTCGCACCGTCGTTGTCGGTGAACGCTGAGAACCGCATCGTGTTGGGGTGCATTCCTTTGACCATTCGCCGATGCATGATCAGGTCGGTTGATTCGCAAAAGTCGATTGACCGTTCGCCGTTGAGTAAAAGCTGTTTCGATTCGCGAATGGAAGAAAGCTTTTCAGCAACCGTTTCCGTGTCGATTTGGTCAGGGGTTTCGCCCAGCAATCCCATCAACAGTGCGACGTCGGTTTGGTGTCCCAGACCGGTCAGCGCGAGCGAACCGTAGAGGTCGATTTGGACCCGCGAAACGCTTTTCAAGAGGTCGGAATCTTTGAGCTCTTTGAGGAAGGCTTCTGAGGCTCGCATCGGACCGACCGAGTGGGAACTGGAGGGGCCAATTCCAATCTTGAACAGGTCAAAGATGCCGAAGTACGGAACCACAGTTTCTTCGGATTCAGCGGGGTGATTCACGAGGCAAAGCTTCCTGTTCGATGGACGCAGTCAGGATACGCGGGCGTGGAACTGGGGGTAAAAGCGGACATGAAAAAAGCCCCGTCAAAACCATGTTCTGACGGGGCTCTTAGGCTTAGCGGAGGACACGGGACTCGAACCCGCAGCCCCTTGCGGGGTACCTCAGTTCCAGTGAGGCCGCTCACCAATTCGCTTATCCTCCGTAGCGGATCAGCAGTTTCGTTGATCCGCTTGTTTTTGGCAACCGTGCCTGATCAGGCGAGTTTCGCACCTGAGATCAGTTTCAGGAAGCCTTCATTATCATCGAACCGACCAAGTTGCTTGGTCAATTGTTCCATGGCGTCGACCGGGTGCATCTCACTGAGGGTACGTCGCAACATGGAGACGGTTTCGTAGGTTTCTTCGTCGAGCAAAAGTTCTTCGCGACGGGTGCCTGACTGCGAGATGTCGATCGCAGGATAGACGCGCCGATCGGCGAGGCGTCGATCCAGGATGACTTCCATGTTGCCGGTGCCTTTGAACTCTTGGAAAATCGCGTCATCCATTCGCGAATTGGTGTCGACCAAGCAGGTGCCGACAATGGTGAGTGAGCCACCTTCTTGGAACGCACGTGCGGTTGCGAAGAGTTTTTTGGGAACGTCCATGGCTCGGATGTCCAAACCACCGGTTCCAGTCGCACCCCCGCGGCCGGATTTGCCGACCCATTTGTTGAAAGCACGGGCCAGACGGGTGATCGAGTCGAGCATCAAGAAAACATCTTGGCCCATTTCGGCCAATCGTTTGGCTCGGTCGATGACCAATTGGCTGAGTCGAACATGGCTTTCGATATCCATGTCCAAGCTGCTGGCGATCACTTCGCCACCTTTGATGCTGCGTCGCATATCGGTGACTTCTTCTGGTCGTTCATCGATCAGCAAAACCATCATCGTCAATTCGGGATGGTTCTGAGAAATGCCTTCCGCGATGTGCTGAAGCATGATCGTTTTCCCGCTGCGTGGCGGTGCGACGATCAGAGCACGCTGGCCTTTGCCAAGCGGTGCCAGCAAATCGATGACCCGATTGGTCAAAGGCATTTTGCCATGTTCGAGCTTGAGAGGTTGCTCGGGGTTGATTGGTGTCAGCTCGTCGAAGCTGGCCACATCGGCGTAGGACTCCGGCGACATGCCATCGACATCGAGGATTTCTCGAACACGAGGGCCTTGTTGACGTTTGGCCTGTTGCACCATTGTTTTGAGAATCAGGCCCTGACGGAGCCCAAACTTCTCGATCATTGTGCCGGGCACAAATGGATCGGTGCGTTCGCGAGAGTAATTGTTCTTTGGGCTGCGAAGAAAGCCGTAGCCATTGGGGTGCAGTTCCAGGATGCCGTCCCACTCTTCGAGAGGTGCATCGCTTACGAAATCGGCTGGTTCGCCATTGTTGCCACCACCACCATTTCCGCCTCCGCCGCCACCGCGACGCCGACGTCGTGAACGTGATTTTCCACCACCGCCTTGGCCACCACCGCCACCTTGGCCCTGACCGCCATTTTGGGAACCAAAACCACCTCGACCACGCGGGGCACGTTTTTTCTTCGCCATCTGTTATTCCTGTTGTCGTTCGCCAGAATCCCGAAAGGGATCAGCTTGGTTTGTCACGCTCGAACAGATCGAAAACGATCCGGACCATGTGGCAGAAGCCCATGGCGGTTTCCAAGCACCAACTCGCTTTGACAACCAATCAAGAGTAACCGCGTTTGAAATACGAGGTCTTGTGCGTCGAGGGTTGCGGTAACACCAACAACGCGACCGTTGGACATTGCTTGTGAGTCAAACTGCGTCTGAGTCAAACTCATCGCGACAGGCAATTCCTTGCCGTGGGGAGATTCCCGTTAGACGAATCCAAGACTCGCCATGAAACATCACCGACTTGGGCGATACAAAACAAATTCGACCCGAGGCCCAATTCACTTCTTGCCCGAATGCGGATGGCGACCCAATGGTCGTGATTCACTTGCACGAGGGTTTACCTGAGTCACGGCAAAAATACCACAACGCGGGAGAAACCGGCCTCGCACCACATCGAATCATTGGGGGGCCTGAGGAAGGGGGAACATTTATGACATCAGCGTTTCGATGTCTGAACCACCCAACTTTCGACCGAACTATAGGCTGAATTGAGCTTGTGTCAAGTGAGTTTCACCCCGCTGCCACGGTATGGCCACGAAGAAGCCTCTATTTTGCGAGAAAAAGCTACGAACTGCCGGGCGAAGTCGCGGTGAGGTCGAAACGTGGTGTCATTTTGATCGCTTTTGGGTTGGGGCGCGCCCCGCATGCTAGCTTTTGGCTGCCTGGGCCCTCTGCTTGGTCATTTGTTCACATCGTTTCAGGTTTTTTTCCATGGAATCCTCCTCGAATTCCAACTCACCACTGAATTCGCCGGCAATGCGTCGTTTGTTGCGACAGGGATTGATCGGTACCGCCGGTCTTGGCTTGCTCGCCGCGGGACTGCTGGGCGTGATTTGGTTTTACATGTTCTGCCGAATCGAAGTGCCCAGCGGTCATATTGCGGTGCTGCTGAAGAAAACGGGCAGCGAAATCGAGAACTCCACGGAGGTGGTCTCGGAAGCTGACTTCGGCCAGTTCAAAGGCCTGCAGGAGAAAGTGCTGACCGAGGGCCGGTACTTCTACAACCCATGGAATTGGGATTGGGACATCGTTCCCCAAGTCGAAATTCCTGAGAATCGTTTGGGTGTTCGCATTCGTTTGTATGGCGATGACTTGGGCTATGGCAATTTGATTGCCTACGAACCGAACCAGAAAGGAATTGCTGCGGAGGTGTTGCGTCCTGGGCGTCACCAGTTGAACGCGGTTGTTTACGAGGCCGGTCAAGAGGTGCCTCGTTATCGAGACAATTTCATCGAGCTAGTGGAACTGCACGAACCGATTGTGATCCCCGCTGGTTTCAAGGGAGTGGTGACGTTGTTGTCGGCTCCACCCGCAGAAGATCCAAATCAACTTCTCGTCGAAGAAGGCAAACGCGGCGTTCAAGAAAAGACGTTGGACCCCGGTGTCTATTACATCAATCCCTATGTTCAACGTGTGAACTTGGTCGATTGCCGCAGCCAACGATTCAACCTTTCCAATGGCGGCGAAATGGGATTCCCCAGCCGCGATGGATTTTGGGTTCGTCTGGATGGCCGGATCGAGTTTCGAGTGGATCCAGAACGAGCCGCAGAGGTCTTCGTGACCTACAACGATTCCGGCAATGACGATGGATACGATGCACGGGTCGAAGAAGAGATCATCGAAAAGATTATCTTGCCCAACGCACGTTCGTTTTGTCGTCTTCGCGGGAGTGATAACTCAGGCCGCGATTTCATCTTGGGCGAAAAACGTTTGGCGTTTCAAAAGGACTTTCAACAAACACTGGGCGAGACCTGTCGCCAACAAGGCATCGAGATCATTCAGGCTTTGGTGACGCGCATCTCCCCGCCACAGCAAATCGCGTCGCCGGTTCGTGATCGTCAGATTGCGACACAGCAAGCTCAGCAATACGTCAAGGAGATTGAGCAGCAAACCAGTGAGCAGCAGCTCAAGATCGAACAAGAGATGGTCAAGCGAAAGGAAGCGTTGGTCGAAGTCGATCGAGAAGTCATCAAGCTGACCACCGAAGCGATGCGGCAACAAGAAGTGGCGGTGATCGAAGCCGAACAAAGAAAGAAGGTCGCGGAGGTGGAGTTGGCGGCGGCGAAAGACCAGTCCGAAGCCATCTTGGCACAAGGAAAGGCCGAAGCCGAAGTCATCGGATTTGAAAACGAGGCGGAAGCCGCAGGGTGGGTGAAATCTGTTGAGCCCGCATTATTCACCAAGAACTTGTTGAATAAAGAAACCATC